>OCTX012286651.1_pt1 | contig 13306 bp, 12 predicted proteins | sample 1539691 | NCBI WGS metagenome assembly OCTX01 (sample SAMN02144231, study PRJEB22623) | gut metagenome | biome: sheep rumen | host: Ovis aries | place: New Zealand
CGTGCTGATAGCAGCAGTGATAGCGCTGGTGTTTCCCGATGCGTTCAACAGCGTGAAACCCACTGTTATCAATCCCCTATTGGGTGTCATCATGTTCGGCATGGGAATGACACTCCACTTCGACGACTTTCGCGTAGTGTTCAGTCGTCCGCGCGATGTCCTTATAGGCTGTCTGGCCCAATTTACCGTCATGCCCTTGCTGGCTTGGACACTGGCACGCCTCTTCGGTCTCGACGAGGCACTGACCGTTGGTGTGGTACTGGTAGGCTGTTGTCCTGGTGGTACGGCATCAAACGTTATTACCTATCTTGCCAAGGGCGACCTGGCGCTAAGCGTTGGTATGACGGGCGTCTCAACGCTGTTGGCCCCTATTCTGACACCGCTATTGGTATGGCTGTTGGCAGGCAAGACGGTCGATGTCAACGTAACGGCAATGTTCCTCAGCATTCTTTGGGTAGTTATCCTGCCCATTGTTGCAGGTCTCATCGTCAAACAGCTATGGCCCAAACAGACGGAGAAGGCGGTAGTCTACATGCCTGCGCTCTCCTCGCTGACCATTGCTACGATTGTATTTATCATCATAGCAGCTACGGCTCATCGTCTGATGGCTGGTGGACTGATCATTGTTGTCGTCGTTATGCTCCACAACATGGGAGGTCTGGCCATTGGCTACCTCATTGGCCGTCTGTTCCGCATCAGCACTTCTAAGCGTAAAGCACTGAGCATTGAGGTGGGTATGCAGAACTCAGGACTGGCCTCATCACTGGCTACACTCCACTTTGCCACCTACCCGATGGCAGCTATCCCTGGCGCCATCTTCAGCGTCTGGCATAATATCAGCGGAGCACTCGTTGCCCGCCTTTATCGCAGAACCACTTAACTGACTTACACGATATCTTCAACAACTAACTTTCGTTTTAGTTCATCAGTATCTGAACAATACGCTCAGCGGTGCGGCCGTCCCAACGGTCGGGCAAAGACGATGTCTTCCACTGACCGCTAACCATGCGCTGCAACTCTTCGCACAACTTGTCAGCATCCTCGCCCACAAGGACGTTGGTACCTTGCTTGACAGTCTCGATATGCTCTGTATAGGAGTTCAGCGTGATGCATGGTACCTGGTTGAACGTAGCCTCCTCAGCGACGTTACCCGAGTCGGTGATGATGCCCATAGCATGACTGGTGAGATAGCCAAAGTCGAGGTAGCTGAGAGAAGATGTAAGATGGATGGCGGAAGAGGGAAGATGGAACGCTGACAACAAGTCATAGGCACGTCCACGCAACGGAGCGATGACGGGAATGTCGCCTGCAATCTCGCTGATGGCAGAAAGCATGCGTTTCAGGTTGTCCTCGTCAGCCAGCAGAGCCTTGCGGTTCAGCGTGAAGACGAGATAACGACCGTCCTCGACACCATCGAGACAGGCAGGACGCGTCCAGCGGTCGTGATTGTAGCGCAGGGTGTCCATAAGGATGTTGCCCACCATATATATCTTGTGGTTCTCGGCACCCTCGCGTGTGGCAATACTGCTGGAGCCTACGCCAGCGGTAAAGAGCAGGTCACTCAGTCCGTCGATGACCAGACGGTTGATTTCCTTGGGCATATTGATATCAAAGGAACGTGTGCCTGCCACGAGATGTGCCAGTCGCAAGCCACGCTTCTTGGCGACAATAGCTGCAGCCATCGTCGATGCGAGGTCGTCGACCACGATGACGATATCCGTGGTATGCTGTTCGAGATAACGCTCAAACTCAGCCATCACTCTACCTGTCAGTTCGTTGAGGTTCTCACAGTCGACACCTAAGAAGACGTCGGGACGGGAAATCTGCAGGTCGTCGAAGAGCGACGCCTCCAAGGTGGGGTCGTCGGCAGTACCTGCATAGACCAGCTGATATTGACAGTTGTCAGTGCGCTCTATCGCACGGATGAGCGGAGCGACCTTGATAAAGTTGGGGCGAGCGCCCGTAAAGAGACAAATATTCTTCATTGCTTTCCTATTTTCTTTTCGTATGCTGGCGACTCCTCTTTTAGGCGGAAGTCGTAGATCATGTTCTTTTCATCTATCTGTACAAAGTGCTTGGTACCCTGTATGTCGTCGTCTTTCTTTTCCCAGATAATGTCCTTGAAGAACTGGGTATCTTCTGGAATAACAGTACGCAGTAGACAGTTGGTAAAGCTGTATTGCGAGTTCTCGTCGACCTCGCCTTCAATGACATCCTCCGCATAACCTGTGACAAGTGTGTTCGAGCAGGTCAGTGAGAAGGGTTGTTCCGTGGGTTCGAAACGTAAGGCGAAACCGCGATTGGCAGACAGTGGATAGAACTGTGCCAAAGTCACGTGATCAAGAACCGTCTGACACCCCAGGAGCGCCAGACAGTCTTTTAGTGTATTCGAGATGACGCAGTTGTCAACGGTAACATCAGCAACATGCGCCCAAAGGCCGAAACCCTTGCAGTTGTGAATCATACAGTCTTTAAGCTCGACAGTCGTCGTGTCTGCCACCAGTCCGTCACATGCGTTGCGTATCTCGCAGTCTGTCAATTGACAACCGTCAGCATGGGGCTTGATGGTAATTCCTTGCCACTGTCCACTCACACGGTCGTAGGGCAGATAGTCAAACATGTGGTCAAGACGATCGCCACGGAACAAGCTATTCTCGGCGACGAGGGCACCCTCGACGGTAATGCCTGCTCCGTCATGGAAGTACATCTCCGTATTCTTGATGGTCAGCGTAGCAGTGGCAGCAACACTGATGCCACCATAGACCACGATAGGTTTCGACGACTCAATGGTTTTACTCTCCGTAATCTCCACGTCACGCCACTGCTCAGCATTCCAGCTGTAAGTGCGCAGGTTGACCTTCTGCTCCACCCCACTCTCCAAGGCAAACAGCAGGTTGTCTTCTATCAGTTGTGGTTCATCAGAGGCGTTTTCAAAAGCTGTCACCTCCACAAAAACGCGAATACTGTCGTCATTGCGCACCTCCAGATTGTTCACCACGGGGTTCAGAAACGTGCCATCGACATTCACTCGGAAGCCCGACTGTCCGCCACGCTCCAGGCGTACGGAGCGCAGGCGCAGGCCATCCCCCGACTTGTTATGAACCCAGAAGCTGTAGGTCGACGACGGTATGGTAGCGAAGAGCGTATCCATACGGACGGTATCCGTCGTAAACGTCAGCCGATGGCTACGATCGGTCGTAAACGAATCGTTATCAGAGCAGGCTGTCAGCAAGGCCGACGCTACTATGAAGAAAAAGAAAAGCCGCTTTATCATATACTGATAAAACGTCTTTTCTCCTAATTTATTGTCTTGTCGCTTACTTTCCAAAATAACGCTTCAGCAGACCAGCAAAACCAGCACCATGACGAGCCTCGTCCTTAGCCATCTCATGAACAGTGTCGTGGATAGCATCGAAGCCAGCAGCCTTGGCATTCTTAGCGATGCGGAACTTATCTTCGCAAGCACCAGCCTCAGCAGCAGCACGCTTCTCCAGGTTAGTCTTGGTGTCCCATACGCACTCGCCCAGCAGCTCAGCAAAGCGTGAAGCATGGTCTGCCTCCTCGAAGGCATAGCGCTTGAAAGCCTCAGCAATCTCGGGATAGCCCTCGCGGTCAGCCTGACGGGCCATAGCCAGATACATACCTACCTCGCCACACTCACCATTGAAGTGGTTGCGCAGGTCGTCAATCATCTCTTGTGAAACACCCTCGGGTTTGCCATCGCCGATACGGTGAACAGTAGCATAGGTTGTCTCACCCTCGTCCTTCAGTTCAGAGAACTTAGAGGCAGGAGCCTTACAGATGGGGCACTTCTCGGGAGCAGCATCGCCTTCGTAGATATATCCACAAACGGCGCAGATAAACTTTTTCTTCATAAATATAAAAGTATTTGTTTAGTTAGTAAATAATGTAATTATCTATTTTGCAAAGATACGCAGAAAAAATAAATCCTCCAAATATTTTGGAGGATTTTATTTCACATGTCAAAACAATTCACTCTTTCATTGCAAAGCACTGATGAGTTCTTCTGGTGTTACGAGCTGCTGTTCGCCCGTCTCCATATTCTTCAGTGTCACCTTGCCAGCAGCTATCTCATTGTCGCCGGCGAGGACCACAAAGGGAATCTGCTTGGCATTGGCATACGACATCTGCTTCTTCATCTTGGCACCATCAGGATAAATCTCAGCACGAATGCCTTCCTCGCGTACCTTATTTATAATAGGCAGGCAGTAAGCCGTCTCCTTCTCGCCAAAGTTGATAAAGAGCACCTGTGTGGTGTTGAGCGAATCCTTGGGATAGAGGTCGAGGGCATTGAGCACATCGTAGATGCGGTCTACACCAAACGAGATGCCGACACCAGAGAGTCCAGGCATACCGAAGATGCCCGTCAGGTTGTCATAGCGACCGCCGCCAGAGATGCTACCCATGGGGGTGTCGAGTGCTTTCACCTCAAAGATGGCACCCGTATAGTAGCTCAAGCCACGAGCCAGCGTGAGGTCCAGCTGAATCTCGTTGTTCAGCGTCGTCAAGAAGCCGAGGATGTACTTAGTCTCCTCCACGCCCTTGAGTCCCGTCTCGCTCTCCTTCAGCACCTCAGCGATTGTTGCCAGCTTCTGTTCGTTGCTACCCTCCAACATGATGATAGGCTGCAATTTCTGTATCTGTTCCTCGCTAAGGCCATCCTCGCGCAGCTCAGCATTCACATTGTCGATGCCAATCTTGTCGAGCTTGTCAATAGCCACAGTGATGTCGACAATCTTGTCGGCAGCACCGATGACCTCAGCAATGCCCGTCAAAATCTTGCGGTTATTGATTTTTATCTGTACACGCACCCCAAAGCGGGTAAATACAGTGTCGACAATCTGCATCAGCTCAACCTCGTTGAGCAGAGAGTCAGAACCGACGACATCGCCGTCAAACTGATAGAACTCACGATAGCGGCCCTTCTGTGGACGGTCAGCACGCCATACGGGCTGTACCTGATAGCGCTTGAAGGGCAACTGCAGTTCCTCGCGGTGCATCACCACATAGCGGGCGAAGGGCACGGTAAGGTCGTAGCGCAGACCTTTCTCACAAATCTTGGATGCCAGGCGCAGCGTGTTGCGCTCCGTGAGTTCACTGTCCTCAATCTTCGACAGATAGTCGCCCGAGTTCAGAATCTTGAAGAGCAGTTTGTCGCCCTCCTCGCCATACTTACCCATCAGTGTCTGTAGGGTTTCCTGGGCAGGAGTCTCAATCTGCTGGAATCCGTAGAGCTCATAGACGCTACGGATGGTGTTGAAGATATAGTTGCGCTTGGCCATCTCTACGGGGCCGAAGTCGCGTGTTCCTTTGGGAATAGAAGGTTTATTTGCCATTTATTTTCTTACGATTGTTTGTTCACGATCAGGACCGATGCTGATAATGGTGATGGGCGTTTCGAGCTCCTTCTCAAGGAAAGCGATATAGTCGCTGAACTGCTTGGGGAACTGACTCTCGCTGGTAAACTTGGTCATATCGGTCTTCCAGCCAGGCAGTTCTACATAAACAGGTTCGATGCCCTCCTCGATGTTATAGGGGAAGTCGCGTGTCTCTACACCATTGACCTTATAAGAGGTGCAGGCCTTGATGGTGTCAAAGCCATCGAGCACGTCGCTCTTCATCATAATCAGCTGGGTGACACCATTGACCATGATGCTGTAGCGCAGGGCTACGAGGTCTATCCAACCACAACGGCGCTCACGACCTGTGACAGCACCATACTCATGACCAAGGTCACGAATCTTCTTGCCCGTCTCGTCAAAGAGCTCTGTGGGGAAAGGACCGGCACCAACACGGGTGCAGTAAGCCTTCATGATGCCAAAGACCTCGCCAATCTTGTTGGGACCGATACCCAGTCCCGTACAAGCACCAGCGCAGATGGTATTGGAAGAGGTGACGAAAGGATAGCTGCCAAAGTCTACATCGAGCATAGTGCCCTGGGCACCTTCACACAGCACACTCTTGCCAGCGCGCAGTATCTGGTTGATCTCATGCTCAGAATCGACGATGGGGAACTGGCGCAGATACTCGATACCCTCCAGCCACTTCTTCTCGACTTCCGTGATGTCGTAGTCGAAGTTCAGCGACTTCAGGATAGCCTCATGGCGGGCCTTGGCAGCCGCATACTTCTCAGGGAAGTTTTCCAGGATATCGCCGACGCGCAGACCCGTACGGCTGACCTTGTCAGTATACGTCGGACCAATGCCTTTACCAGTGGTACCTACCTTGTTCTTACCCTTCTGAGCCTCATAGGCAGCATCCAGTACACGGTGGGTAGGCATAATGAGGTGAGCTTTCTTGGAGATGTGAAGACGCTCCTTCAGCGGGTGGCCAGAAGCCTCCAGCGCCTTTGCTTCCTCCATAAAGAGGTCAGGAGCCAGCACGACGCCATTACCGATAATGTTTACCTTTCCACCCTGGAAGATACCTGAAGGGATAGAACGGAGCACATACTTCTCGCCATTGAACTCCAGCGTATGACCTGCGTTGGGGCCTCCCTGGAAACGAGCAACAACGTCGTAGTGCGGTGTTAGCACATCAACAACCTTTCCCTTACCTTCATCGCCCCACTGTAAGCCGAGCAGGACATCTACTTTACCTTGATTCATTGTATTTGTTATTTAGTTTTTTGAACTTTCTTCGTTTCATTGCCCTTATTTGTACTGCGTCGCATTTTCGTTTGACACGAACTGCAGATGCCATAGACATAAAGGGTAAAGCCATCTTTATGGAAGCGCCGCGTGGGCATCTTGTTGATAGCGTCAATGACTTCCTGGGACTTCACCTCTGTCACCTTGCCGCACATGGTGCATATCTGGTGGCAGTGGCTGTTATTGTCGAAACAAGCCTCATACTTGGTGGTCGACTGGAAGCGGTGACACACCACCAGGCGCAGCTTAATCAGCAGGCGCAGTGTGTTGTATAGTGTAGCCCGACTGACTGGGAAGTTGTACTCTGCCACCAGCTTGTCGCCCAGCTCTTCCAGCGAGAAATGCCCCTCCATGCTATACACCGCGTCAAGGATGGTAAAGCGCTCCGGGGTCTTCCTGTGCTTGTTCAGTTCCAGATAAGCGGTCAGGATATTCTTGACCGTTGCCTTGATATTCTCTCTCATTTTATGTGGTTACAGTGGTTAAAAACCGCACAAAATTACTACTTTTTTTGGAGAAACAGGCAACAATTATTTAAAAAATATCTAAATTGATACTTTTCACTGCACTTTTTACCAGTCGCTCATACATCAGGCCCAATTCTGCAAAGCGATAAGCACTCTGCATAGCCGCTTTACGTACAGAGGGATAGGGTCCTTGGAGCGCTACCAGGAGTTGGTCCAGATACTCGTTAATGCCTCGTTCGTTGGGCTCTTGGTGGTTCATGAACAAGCGCGTCAGCACATGAAAGCCGCACAGCTGGTCGTATTCTTTGTCCGACGCCATCCACTGATACGCTTTCTCAGGGGCAAAGGGCAGATACTGCCACAGGTTAAAGGCCGCCTGTTCGGCAATCTCCTGCGAGGGAATCTGCTCCATCCAGATGTCCACCACCTCGGGGAGTATCTGGTCGGCAGGCATCAGCATGGTAGCCAGTATCTTACACTCGCGGACATTCTCCTTCCACAGGGTGATAGCAAGGTCGTATTGGCTATTAGCTATTGGCGTTTGGCTATTAGCTATTTCTTTGGCCATCTCCTGCAGACGGGGCAGCGTAGCCCCCCAGTTCAGGTGATAGTTCAACCCCTTGTCGCGCATGGATTGGGCTATAGAGCCATCCATCATCTGTCGGAACGACTGTTTTATTTCCTTTATTTTATCTCTTACATCATCCATCATACCTTTAAACTTTAACAGCTAACGGCTAACCGCTAACCACTTACATCGTCCCATACTCTTGTCCATAGCGCAACATCTGGTGAACATAGCTTTCAGCATAATCCAAGCGGATATCGCAGATGTTCCCTTCCTCATCCTTGACGGGCACCATCACAGGGTTTATGAAACCCTTGTAGGGTGCCAGGTTCAGCTTCTTGTAACGCTCCAAGACTTCCTGATGCAGTTTGCCATCAACCTTCACGGCATAGCGCTCCACCAGTTGACGGGCAGCCTCATAGTCGCCCTCACTCTTGATGCGCTGAATCTCTGCCAACAGACGGGCAAAGAGGGTGCGCAGCGCCTCATAGTCGTTGATGCGCACAAAGGTCTTTCCCTTGTGTTGTTCCATCTGGATGGCGTCACCCTGTTCGTAGCACCAGTGGGCTATCAGCGAACGGTTGCGCATGTGTGCCTCCTCAATCTGGTGACCTGGTTCGATGCGTATCAGCTGTGTCATCAAACCATTCATGATATAGCTGTAATACTGTGACTTATAAGCCTCATCGTCAGGCAACAGTCCCAACTCCACCAACTTATGGTCAGCAATATAGTAGAGTCCGAAGAGGTCGGCACGAGCCTCCTCTATCGTGTTGCCGTAAGCCTTCAGCGCATCAGGGTCTGTACCTGGCAACAGCTGTCCGCTACCGTGCCCTAAGCATTCGTGCAGGTCCGTGTGCAGATCGTCACATCTGTCGCCATACTTCTCTATCAAAGCCATTGTCTCCTCATCAACGACAAACTCTTCCTTGAAGCCACTGCCGTGAGCCGCCTTGTTGTAGGCTTCCGTGATGTTCGAGATGGTAATGCTCTTCGAACCATGCTCAGCACGTATCCAGTCGGCATTGGGCAGATTGATGCCAATGGCTGTCGACGGATACTCGTCGCCACCCAGCATGGCGGCGCAGATGGCATTGGCTGTAACACCCTTCACATGGGGTTTGCGGAAGCGGGGGTCAACAGGCGAATGGTCTTCAAACCACTGAGCATTCTGACTGATAGCCTGTGTACGCTTCGTCGCTTCCTCGTCTTTATATTCCACGATACCTTCCCACGAGCCTTTCAGTCCTAAGGGGTCGCCATAGACCTCTATGAATCCGTTGACAAAGTCGATATGGCCCTCATGCTCAGAAACCCATTCTATGCAGTAGTCGTTAAAGCATGTCAGGTCGCCCGTCTCGTAGTAGCGTATCAGCAACTCCAAGACACGCTGCTGGTGTGCGTTTTCAGCCACACCCTGAGCCTTGCGCAACCAATAGACGATGTGGCGGATGGGGTTGGCATAGCGGCCATTGGCACACCACACGTCTTCCTGCACGACACCATCGCGCTTGACGAGTGTCGAGTTCAGACCATAGGACACTGGCGCAGGGTTATCGGCATCGTTGGCTTTCTTCTGTGCATAGAACTTCTCCGCTTCCTGTTGCGTCACTCCCTCATAGAAGTTGCATGCGGAGGTTTGGATGAGGTCTGCGCCGTCGGCTTTGTTGACACGCTTGGGCAGCACCGTAGGGTCGAAGATGACAGGAAACAGTTCATCACACATCTGCCCTACCGTTTCTCCTGAGCGCAAGGGCAGTCTGGTGGGTTCCACTTGCTGTATGACGCCACGCAGATAGTCTGCCGTGAAGCCTGGCTGAAACTTCTCCGAACCGTAATGGTGGTAGATGCCGTTAGAGAACCATACCCGTTTGAGATAGACCTCCAAGGCACGGAAGTCGTCAGTGCTGTGGTCTACGGTAAGGTCTGTATATACTGCCTCCAGCATTTTACGGATGCGGAGGTTATATTTTCCAAACTGGTCGAAAGTGATGTCGCGCCCATAGAGGGTGGCTTTCGACAGATAATAGATATACTTTTTCTGCAACAAAGACAATTGCTCAAATCCGTTTAACCGGTATCTGAGCAATTGAATGTCAGCGAAACGCTCTTTGGTCATATAACCAAAGTGTGGCGTGCATTCGTCCGAATAGTTCATCGTGTGTTCAATGCGTCTTTTTATCCTGTTTGACCTTCTCGGCAGGGTGTTGTGCCAGATGCTGCAGACGATATTCACGTGGCGTCATGTGCATCAGCTTATAAAAAGAAGCATAGAACGACTGACGATTGGCGAAACCGACCATGTCACTCACATCCTCCATGCGCAGGTCTTGATATCTGCGGTCTACGAGGATAGTCATGGCTTCTTCTATTCGGAACTTGTTGACGAAAGAAGTGTAGTTCATGTGGAAACGGACATTCACCACAGCAGAGATATATCGGGTATTGGTACCTAAATCCTCGGCTAGTTTCTTGGCAGAATAATCCTTGTCCTTGTACTTCTTCTCCATCACGATGATGTTCAGGATCTTCTCCTTCATCTCATCCATCAACTTAGGGCTGACGAGACTACGATAGACAGCCTCTTTAGCTTTTTTCTCTGTTATATTATACTTTGCCATACCCTGTGAAGAATAATTTTAATATATTTCATTTGCAAATATACAAAAAAAAATGATACATGTGGTATTATTATCCAAAAAAATGATTAATTTTGTCGAAAATTTATGATTTAGAGCCAAATATGGCCATTTATAACACTAATTTTCTTAACAAATGATTGTCTATTTTACTGGAACAGGCAACACGCGGTGGGCTGCTCAGCAGTTGGCTGAAGCTACAGGAGACAAGCTCTGTTTCATCCCCGACGAGTTGCGCAATGGTTCACTTCACTATATACTGAAAGACGACGAGCGACTGGGCATCTGCTTCCCTACCCACGGTTGGCAACCGCCCCGCATCGTTCGCGACTTTCTGCGCCGCGCCGTTTTCGAGAACGTACATTACACCTATGCACTGACTACTTGCGGCGACAACATGGGACATGCCATGCGCATCCTCCGCAAGGAACTCTACCGGCACGCTCTGCCGCTGGATGCTGCCTTTGCCGTTGTGATGCCTGAGTCGAACGTCTGTTTCTCCTTCCTGCATCTGGACAGCCAAGCGTCAGAAGAGCGCAAGATTGCTGCCGCACAGGAGCGCATGCCCCACATCTGCCAGTTGGTCGTCGACCGCAGGCGTGGCGTGGAGGAACTGGTGAAAGGGGCCATTCCCTATACTTACACCTACGTCATTGGCGGCTACTATAACAAGCACCTCATCACCGACCGCCATTTCTGGGTCGACGAAGCAGCATGCACCCAATGTGGCAAATGCGCCAAGCTATGTCCTGTCGACGACATCGTCGGCAAGCCACCCGTCTGGCAGCATAACGGAAAGTGTACCAACTGCCTGGCGTGCTACCACTACTGTCCCACCCATGCCATTCATTGGGGCGACATGCAGCGCGGCCAATATTACTTCAATAGACGCGGGGACCAAAAATAGACGTTCCCACACGAACCATCGTAGACCCTTCCTCCACGGCTATCGGATAGTCGTGGCTCATGCCCCATGAACGCTCGCAGAACCAGGGCGCATCGGCAAAATAGCGTTCTTTGATTTCGTCAAAGAGACTATGTGCCAGGCGGAACTCGCTGCGTATCTGGCGCTCGTCGTCCACATTCGACGCCATCATCATCAGCCCACAGATGCGCACATGACTCAGCTGGCGCCATTCGTCACCTGCCAACAGCTGGCGCAAGGCGTCAGGTGTCAGACCGTATTTTGTTTCTTCCTCAGCGATGTGCAGCTCCAGCAGTACGTCGATGACGCGCTCACACTTAGCGGCTTGCTTGTCGATTTCCTTCAGCAACTTCAGCGAGTCGACAGCCTCAATCATCGTCACGTAAGGGGCTATATACTTCACCTTGTTGGTCTGCAGATGCCCGATGAAATGCCACTGGATATCCTGTGGCAGCGTCTCGTGCTTCTGGCGCAACTCCTGTTCATGGCTCTCTCCGAAGATGCGCTGTCCCTCTTCGTAGGCTGCCTCGATATACTCGTTGGGGTGATACTTGGAGATAGCCACCAGGCGCACGCCTTGTGGCAAACGGTCCAATACCTGTTTCAGATTACCTTTAACGTCGTACATCATCCCTCATATTCGGGCTTGTCGTCGTGTTTCTCCTTGCCGTACTCGAAGACATCCATCAACGTTGTCTCAGCAACAGAAGCGATGACATAGTCAATCATCGTACCACCCATCACCTCGTCGATATTTCTCACGGCTCCATTCAGCGTACCGGCCTGCACCAGGTAGTTGACATTAGAACGCTTCTCCTTGTCGGTCTTCTCGTCGATGGTGATAAACTGCAACTTACACTTATACCAGCGGTCAGCCATCTCCTCGTCAGAGAAGAATATCTCGCCATAGGGGGCTATCTTGATATCCTTGACGGTAAACTCTCCACTGATATAGCTCGACATCTCTTCCATGATGCGCTTCTCGGCTTCCGTGAAGCTGAGGGCGTCAACTACATAGCTTTCTGTCACTTTCTTCTGCAAGCCGTCGTCCATCACCTTCTCGTAGGCTATCTTGCACTCAAACCAAATTGCTGTTCTTGATCTCATATTGTTTGTTTCTTTTATTTATTGTTTTTCATTTGTTTCTTCTTCTCGTTGGTGACACGCTCAATAATCTCACTGGCAATCAGTTGCGCACGCTCAGGCGTAAGACTGGCCTCCTGCCCCATCTTCTGCTGGACCTTCATCAGTTCCTCGATGGTCGACTGGCTCTGTGCCGCAAACTGCTTCTCCGTGGCGTTCATATAATCCTTATTATATATCTTCGAGAGGATGCGGTCAGCTTCCTTCTCGTAGTTCTTGCGGAATATCTCTTCTGCCTTGGCGCGATACATGCGCTGGGTCTCCAGGTCTTCCTCTGACAGCGAGTCAGCACTCACCACCCCCAGGTCTTCCGGCTTGAATCCGTCGTCCAACAGGTCGTCAGTGGCCTGGCGCGGTGCGGGTTTCACAAACTCCACCTGCGTAGGTTCGGGCACCAGCTCCGAATAGATCTCGAAGGCTATAAGTGCCACGACGACGGCTGCCGCCAACAGCATGCCCGTGCGCATCATGCTACGGTTGGACTGTACTGCCTTCAACAAGGCCAGGGGGGTGTCGTAACGGTCTTCCGGCTTCTCGCTGGTAGCCTTCTTCATGGCCTTGCGATACTCCACAGACATGCCGGCATGCAGGAAGATGGCCTCCATGAACTTACCAATGGAGTAGACGTCGCAACGGTCGTCGATGGTACCGTGGTCCAGCACCTCGGGGGCTACATACACGGCATCGTCGCCATAGAAGCCGCGCTGGTCGTTCATGGCCATATAGTACGAACCGTGCGAGAGCAGCATCACGGCATGGTCTCCCCTGCGCACCATCACCGTCTTGGGCGAATAGCAGACGTGTCTGATGCCCTGACTATGCAGATAGGTAGTAATGTCCACCAGCGCCTTCAGCGTATTGTCTATGAACCCCTTCTCCGCCACGACGGCAGG
>OCTX012267469.1_pt1 | contig 13304 bp, 10 predicted proteins | sample 1539691 | NCBI WGS metagenome assembly OCTX01 (sample SAMN02144231, study PRJEB22623) | gut metagenome | biome: sheep rumen | host: Ovis aries | place: New Zealand
GAGGTCGATCTCCTTGTCTCCGTAGGTGATCAGCGTCGTGCCGCACACCTTCTCGGCGACGTAGCGATACATGCTCTCCGTCAGCTCCATCATGCCGTTGTAGTCCGTGTAGGCCTGGTACAGCTCCATCAGGGTGAACTCCGGATTGTGGCGGGTATCAACGCCCTCGTTGCGGAACACGCGGCCGATCTCAAAGACGCGCTCGAGTCCGCCGATGATCAGTCTCTTCAGGTACAGCTCCAGCGAGATGCGCAGCTTCATATCCTGATCCAGCGCATTGAAGTGGGTTTCAAAAGGACGCGCAGCCGCGCCGCCGGCGTTCATGACCAGCATCGGTGTCTCCACTTCCATGAAATCGCGTCCCGCGAGGAACGTCCGGATCTCGTGAATGATCTTCGAACGCTTGATAATGGTATCCTTCGAATCCTCGTTCATGATCAGATCCACATACCGCTGACGATAGCGCAGGTCGGAATCCGTCAGCCCGTGAAACTTCTCCGGCAGCGGCGACAGAGACTTCGAAAGAAGTGTGAGTTCTTTGACGTGGATCGAGATCTCCCCGGTCTTTGTCCGGAAGGCATAGCCCTTCACGCCAACGATATCGCCGATATCCATCTTTTTGAAATCTTTATAGGCTTCCTCACCCAGCTCGTCCCGCGTAACATAGCACTGGATCCGGCCGTCGCGGTCCTGGATGTGGCAGAAGGAGGCTTTGCCCATGACGCGCTTGCTCATCAGACGTCCTGCAAGGGAGAGACCTTTCGCCTCTTCCAGCACATTTCCTTCCTCGTCGGTCTTAGCCGCATACTCGTCAAAATGTGCCAGAACGTCGCTGCTGTGCTGCTCCTGGTCGTACTTCACGATGCGGAAGGGATCCTTCCCGGCTTCCTGCAGCTCCTTCAGTTTGTCGCGGCGCACCTGCTCGAGGCGGTTGACGTCCTGCTCCTGCAGCGCATTTACGTTTTCCTGATTCTGTTCCCGGTTTTCGCTCATGTTCTTCCTCTTTCCTGTATAAACAAATTACCCGTGAAAAGTATTTTAACAGGTAAATCCGGATATGAAAAGAATGCCCCCGACGAACCTTTCGGCTCTGCAGAGGGCATTCCTGTTACTTTTATACAAGTTTCTGACTGTGATCTTCCGCCTTACGCCACTTCCGATCTCTGAATCTCGAGAACTTTGAAGTGAGAGGCACCGGCCGGTGTGACAACTTCGACAGTGTCGCCGATTTTGGCACCGATCAGTGCGTGGCCTACCGGTGATTCGTTGGAAATCTTGCCGGAAAGGCTGTCCGCCTCGGAGGAACCGACGATCTTGTACTCGATGTCTTCGTCAAACTCCTCATCGTGAAGAAGAACCTTGCAGCCGACGTTGATGGTGTTCAGATCCACCTCTTCCTCGACAACAACTTCCACATTCTTCAGAATTTTTTCCAGTTCCTCGATTCTGGCTTCGATATCCCGCTGTTCGTCTTTCGCTGCATCGTACTCGGCGTTCTCAGACAGGTCGCCCTGCTCTCTTGCTTCCTTAATCTTCTGGGCAACTTCCTTGCGGCGGTTGACCTTCAGATCATGCAGCTCATCCTCGTACTTTTTGAGCCCCTCATAAGTCAGAATGTTCTTTTTTTCTTCCATGATGACCCATCCCCTTTGCTACCAATTAAGTTTTTTCATTTGGAATTTCTCAATTCCGATAGCACATAATTATACGTAGTTGTTGATGTGATGTCAAACGCTTTCCGCACCCGATCCGAGGATCAGGAGAACACCGCCCAGCAGAATGGCAAAATCCGCAATATTGAACGCAATTTCACGGAAAGCAGGCGGTCCGAACCGGAAGCTGATGTAGTCCGTAACCTGCTTTTCCCGGATGCGGTCCAGCGTGTTGCTGAAGGCCCCGCCGGTGAGCAGTGCCATACCGGTTTTGAGGAGCCCGCTCCCGCTCCTGGTCAGTGTCACCAGGAAAACCAGGACGCACACTGCTGTGAGGATGACCGACAGCAGACGGACCAGCGCGGGATGCTTTCCCATCAGATTGAAGGCAGCTCCTTCATTGCGGCTCCGGAGAATCGTCACCAGTCCTCCGCAGTACGGCTTCGGGTTTCGCTCTCCCACCTGATAGTTTTGCTTAATCTGTCTTTTGCAGCCCTGGTCTGTCAGAAAAAGAAAGGCCGAGAGCAGTACATAGAGCACGTTCCACATTTTGTCCTCTCCGATTGTCTGCGCTTTGCTTTCCGCAGTCCCGAAAAAAACCGAAAGGTTTATTCGGCGGCCGCCTCCGCCGCCTCGATACGCAGCTGGCTGTGCGGGCGCTCGGTTCTGATTTCGACCCGCGGGCTGCCGGTTCCCTCCACATATTCCTTCGTGATGATAACCTGTCCGATGTTCTCATCCTTGGGAATCTCGTACATGATATCTGTCATGAATTCTTCAATGATGGAGCGGAGAGCACGCGCACCGGTGTCCTTTGCCAGCGCTTTGCGCGCGATGGCGCGCAGGGCCTCGTCCTCAAACTGCAGGTCCACTTCGTCCAGCTGCAGGAGCTTCTGATACTGTTTCAGAATCGCGTTCTTCGGCTCTTTCAGGATACGGACCAGCATATCCTCATCGAGATTCTGCAGGGTGCAGGTAATGGGCAGTCTGCCCAGAAATTCCGGGATCATGCCGAACTCGCGCAGATCGTCGGTCGTCACCTGCTCAAGCAGGTTTTTATCCCTCGTAATATCGTCTTTTAAGATCGCGCCGAAGCCCAGGGAAGTCTTCTTCATCAGCCGCTTTGCGATAATATTCTCCAGCTCCGGAAATGCGCCGCCGCAGATGAACAGGATGTTTTCCGTATTGACGGTGGTCATGGGGACCATCGAATTTTTGCTGCTGGCGCCGACGGGCACTTCGATATCCGCGCCCTCCAGAAGCTTGAGCATTCCCTGCTGCACCGCTTCGCCGGAGACGTCCCGTGAATTCAGGTTTTTCTTCTTGGCGATCTTGTCGATCTCATCGATAAAAATAATGCCCCGCTCGGTTTTCTCGATGTCGTTGTCCGCCTCGTCGAGCAGCTTGGAGACGACGCTCTCAATATCATCGCCGATATAGCCGGCTTCAGTCAGGGAAGTCGCATCCGTGATGGCGAGCGGCACATCAAGAATCCTGGCCAGTGTTTTGACAAGATAGGTCTTGCCGGACCCGGTCGGTCCGATCAGCAGGATATTGGATTTCTCGATCTCAATATCGCTGGCGGCCTCTTTGTTTTTCACCCGCTTATAGTGGTTGTAGGCCGCGACCGAGATCAGCTTTTTCGCCTTCTCCTGTCCGATTACATACTTGTCCAGCTCCTCTTTGATCTTGTGGGGAGCGGGCATATTGTCCACGGAGAACACGGGCTTGCGGTTCTCCTTTTTCTTCTTTTTAGGGGCTTTCTGCTGCTGTCCCATAAAAGGACCGCCGCCGAAAAGGTCTCCCAGATTGAGGAAAGTGACACCGGGGCGTTTTCCGCCGCTGCTCTCTTCCTTCCCGTCCTTTTCCTTTTCATCGGGTTCACCGGGCTCCTGCGGATTGTCGTCGGAACCGGTGACTGACACCGTGTCTTTCTTTTCGGGCAGGCTCTCCCCGCTCTCAGTGACAGACGTCTCCGGTCCGGGCTGCGTCGTCATGGCCTTCATCCACTCTTCCATGCTGGGGAAGCTGCCTATATTCTGAAACATGCTTGAAAAATCAATCTGGCTCGCCGCCTGCATCATCCGGTTCATACAGTCCGTGCAGACCTTCATGCCGTTGGGCATGGCCACCATTTTGCCCGCTGTATCTTCTGTCCGATGGCAGATTGCGCAGACATCCTGCATTTTGTCCTGATCACTCATCTATTTTCTGTGCCGCCGGATCCCCGCGCGGCATTCCTCCTGATTAATCCGTTGTCTGTAACTGCTGATGCATTAAATTCAACAGGTTCTGTTTATGATTCGTGTCTTGAACAAGTATAGAGCACAAACACGTCCTGCACAAATAAACATTTTCTAAACTCATACTGTTAGATTTAGCCTGCGCTTGCTTATGACAGTACTCTCCCGCAATCTTTACTGTCGGATTTAGCTTGTATGAGTTTAGCCCCCGGGCACAGAAAAGCCCGGCGGAAACTTCTGTCTCTTTAAGGGAAGAAGTTTCCGCCGGGTCTGCCGTGTTCGCTGGATTCACCTAGTTAATGCATACAATGCATTTCCTGTTTTGATCAGCCGAGATCGCTCTTCGAGCTCAGTGTGACTTCGACCGACAGTTCGTTGTAGTCACCCTTATCATCCATTCTCTCTACGGTGAGGGTAATGGTCTCGCCGGCTGCGTGATAGGAGAGCTGTTCCTTGAGATCCTCCATACTTCTGACCTTCTCGTCGTTGACAGCTGTAATGATATCGCCCTTGACCAGGTCGGATTTTGCGGCGCCGCTTCCATCGATGATCTCAGCGATGTAAGCGCCCTCCGGCATGTGATAGGCCGCTGCGACCTGCTCGGTCACGCTGACACCGTTGATGCCCAGATAACCCTGCTCTTCCTCGGAATAGTGTTCTCTGGTCTCTTTATTCATCAGATCCTCGATGATCGGGACTGCCCGGTCGATCGGAATGGCGTAGCCCATACCTTCAACGGCGTTGCCGCCGATCTTGTTGGAGTTGATGCCGATGACTTCGCCGGCGATGTTGCACAGCGCGCCGCCCGAATTGCCGAAGTTGATGGCCGCGTCTGTCTGGATCAGTGCTCCGCTGGTGGTTCCGTCTTCTGTCATGATCTCACGGTTCAGCGCACTGATGACACCGGTTGTCACAGACTGACCATATCCGAGGGCATTGCCGATAGCGATTGCGGGCTCGCCGATTTTCAGCTCGTCCGAGACACCGAGGGTGGCGACCTTAATCGCGGCCTTCGTCTCGTCCGTCAGATCATCCATTTCAACCACGATCACCGCCAGGTCGTTCTCGGGATCGGTTCCCTTGAGCTGTGCGTCGACCGTCTCATTATCAATGAACTGTACCTGCAGGCTGTCTTCGCCTTCCACCACGTGATTGTTCGTCGCAATCAGAAGCTCTTTACCGTCCTCGCTTTCCGCGATGATAATGCCGGAGCCGGTGCTCTGCGCATCCTGATAATAGGTCTGGCCCCACCAGTCGCGGGTTTTGGCTGTGTAATTATTGAAGACGGAGACAACAGACGGCATCACGTTTTCCGCGACTTCCGTGACATCGGTCACCACTGCGGTCGCGTGACTGACTTCGATCGATGTCTTCGGTTCGGACTCTTTATCCTTGCTGTTCTGTGTCAGCGTCAGTCTGGATTCGTCCGATCCCTTCTCTGAATCGGAAGCGTTCTTCTCATCCCCTGCCTGCTCCGTCAGGCTCTTGTCATCCTTCTGTCTGAACAGATCTCCGAAATCATCCCCCAGACTCCAGCTGAAGCTCCAGCTGCTGCCGTCCTGTGATTTGGAAACTTTGGTCTGCGCGAATTTGCTCAGTCCGTAGACACCGGCTCCGCACAGGCATCCCGCCGTCACCGCGACGGCCATAATCACCGCCAGAGTTCTGCCGAAGCTGCTCTTTTTGCGGGCTTTCTGATTTGCCGCGGAATGATCGGCTCCGGGCGTGCCGTTATAACGATAGTCGTATGAGCCGTATCTGTTTCCGTTCTCCTGATGCATCTCACCGTACTGGGAAATGGTCTCCTGCTGATCATTTACCCGTTCTGAACTGTTCTCTTCAAAAGGACTTCCGGAATAATTATCTTTGTACATAATCATGCCTCCTGTACCAGTTATTATCTTTTTGATAACAGCCAGTATAGGAGGCAATTGTGTTCAAAATGTGAAAATAAAATGCGAAAAATGTGTTCTCTCAGGTTACGGCGAAAACCTCTTCCGGATCAGTCTTCCTCGATGACCCAGATCTCGAGATAGTCAAAATCCAGCTCCTCGACGAAGCAGTCCCTCGTGAAGCGGGCTCTCGCGTGACGCTTGAAATCGCGGATGACGCTGTCCAGCCAGATCGGCTCTGCCAGATCAAATTCCCGGCAGGCTGCCGTGACGGCATGAAAGACCTTGTGCGTCCGCGTGTCGTCCGAATCGTCCTCGATCACCGTGTCCCGCAGCATATGATTCTGCTTCCATTCCCTGAACCAGATCCGCATGCGATTCCCCCGGTCAGTCTCCGTAGCCCTGCGGATTCATGCTCTGCCAGCGCCAGGCGTCCTCACACATCTCGCGGATGCCGTTCTCAGCCTTCCAGCCGAGCTCCTTCTCAGCCTTCTCGGGCGAGGAATAGCACTCCGCGATGTCGCCGGCTCTGCGCGGATCAATGACATACGGGATTTTAACGCCGGTCGCTTCCTCGAAGCTGTTTACAATATCCAGCACGCTGTAGCCCACACCGGTTCCCAGGTTGTAGATCGAAAGCCCGCTGCCCGGCTCCAGCTTCTTTAATGCGCACACATGGCCTTTGGCCAGATCGACGACGTGAATATAATCGCGCACGCCGGTTCCGTCGTGGGTGTCATAGTCATTTCCGAACACATGCAGCTTTTCCAGCTTGCCGACGGCGACCTGGGTAATATAGGGCATCAGATTGTTCGGGATGCCGTTGGGATTCTCGCCGATGGTTCCGCTCTTGTGCGCGCCGATCGGGTTGAAGTAGCGCAGCAGCACCACGTTCCACTCCGGATCCGCAGTGTGCAGGTCAGACAGAATCTGCTCGAGCATCCACTTGGTCCAGCCGTAAGGATTGGTGCAGGTTCCCTTCGGGCACTCCTCAGTGATCGGAATAAACGCCGGATCTCCGTACACCGTCGCGGAGGAGGAGAAAATGATGTTCTTGCAGCCGCATTTACGCATGACATCGGTCAGGACCAGCGTCCCACCTATGTTGTTCTCATAGTATTCCCACGGCTTGCGCACAGACTCGCCGACTGCCTTCAGTCCGGCAAAATGAATCACGGCGTCAGGTTTTTCCTGCTCGAAAACTTCCGTCAGGCCTTCCCGGTCCCGGATATCCACCTTATAAAAAGGAACTTTCTTGCCGGTAATCGCCTCCAGGCGTCCGATCACCTTGGGACTTGCGTTGTAAAGATTGTCGACCACTGCCACCTCATAGCCTGCACTTTGCAGCTCGACAACCGTATGACTTCCGATGAACCCGGCACCGCCGGTAACTAAAATCTTCATTCTCTTCTCTCCAGGTATAATTTACAGCTCAATTCCGTTCTTTTTGCAGAGCTCCTGCGCGGATTCCACGCTGTCCACACCGGTCTTGTTCTTGATCGGCGCGAACTCTTTCCAGCGCTCCACCTCGAAGGACAGGCAGGAATCCAACTGATGGATCATATCCAGCACCAGGGACTCGAACTTGTAGCCGTTCGGGGCTTCGGGCTTGACATACTCACCCTGCTCGTTCATATAAGGAATCTTCTTCTCCACGATGTGCAGCGGGAAGCTTTCGTTCATGATCTTCTCCAGATCCTTCACGCGGAACAGGTAGTTCAGGATGACGCCGAAGTTGTAGGCGGGATCGCCCTTCTCATTCTTCGCGTTCATCAGCTCCGGTGTCATGTCATAGTACTCGATGATGGACGGCTTGCCGTCCTCGAGGCACAGGCATCCGACCTTCTCATCAGGAGCGGCCTTGCGGACAACTTTGGCGCCGGCGGCACAGCCGGAATCGATCGTCGCACCGACGAAGACCGGATCCGCCATTCTCTGCAGAACGTTGTCGACTGCGAAGCAGTTCAGCCACTCGATGCCCAGCTCATGCACAACATCCAGAAGGCCTGCGCGGTCCATGGAAATGAACCAGCCGCCGTTTCCGTTCGGGGAGGAGGCAATGCGGTTCTTCTCTTCCAGATAGACCTTTCCGTCATAGTCGGTGGCCGGTGCCATCTCCTGCTTGAAGAACCAGATCCGCTCCGGATCATAGCCGAAATAGTTGTGCTCCTTCATGAATCCGACGGTCGCATCGTGATTCTTGTCGCTGGTCATGATGAAGAGCGGGACTGCAACACCGTCCGCAGCGTTCACGACATCCATGAGGTTCTCGATCAGCCGCTGCATGATGTACACATGCTTCGTGATGCCGATATCATACATGCACTTCGGGTTGTCGCTGCCAAGTCTTGTTCCCATGCCGCCCGCAAGAAGAACTGCGCCGACCTTCGTCTGCTTCACGGCGTCAACGCCGATCTGACGGAAGTAATCCTTCTTCTCTTCGATCTCCGGAATCTCCATCGCGCCCAGCGGAGAAATCTCGCCGCGTGCCGGCAGCTCATCTCTGTCGTGTACATAGTGAATCATCGAGAAATCCAGTCCCTCGATCTGATCCAGCAGAGCGCGCTGCTCGTCCTCAGACAGCTCCGCGAAATGACGGAGTGCGTGCTCCTGTCCATACTTCTGCAGCTTTTCCAGTGCCTGTTCGTACGTAAACATATTCTGTTTCCCTCCCTTATACATTATGCCAGGTACATTATGTCAAAACATTGTGCCGGAGCCTGAGTGTCCGGCAATTGTGTTCTGCTTATCTTCTGCGGTTTTTCTGCGCCCGCTCTGCGGCTGCCTGATCGAAAAACTTCTGCTGTTCGACGACCAGCTCTTTGCTGTCAAAATAGTTGATCTTCATGGCTTCACGCACATCGTGAAGGGTTTCGGCGGCTTTGGCTTCCGCGACTTCGGTTCCCTTCTTCAGCACGTCATAGACCGCCGCGATATCCTTCTCATACTCGTGACGGCGCAGGCGGATCGGCTCCAGTGTCTCCTGCAGGACATTGTTCAGGAGCTTCTTGACCTTCACGTCGCCCAGACCGCCCCGTCTGTAGTGATCTTTGATTTCCTCGAGGTTCGCGTACTCCGGTGCAAGCCGCTCGATCTGTTCCTGCGTGGCAAAAGCGTCCAGATAAGTGAAGACGGTGTTGCCCTCGACCTTGCCGGGATCCTCCACACGCAGATGGCCCGGATCCGTATACATGCTCATGACCTTCTTCTTGATGACGTCCGCCTCATCCGAGAGATAGATGCAGTTGCCCAGGGACTTACTCATTTTGGCATGTCCGTCGGTGCCGGGCAGGCGCAGTGCGGCCGCCGTCTCGGGGAGCAGGATCTCCGGCTCCACCAGCGTCTCGCCGTAAACGGAGTTGAACTTCCGGACGATCTCTCTGGTCTGCTCGATCATCGGCTCCTGGTCCTCACCCACCGGAACCGTCGTCGCGCGGAAAGCGGTGATGTCCGCCGCCTGGCTGATCGGATAGTTGAAGAAGCCGACCGGGATACTGTTGTTCTCGAATTTCCGCATCTGGATCTCGGTCTTGACCGTGGGATTGCGCTGCAGTCTGGCCACCGTGACCAGATTCATGTAATAGAAAGTCAGCTCGGTCAGTTCCGGAATCATCGACTGAATCAGCAGATTCGATTTGGCCGGATCGAGGCCGCATGCCAGATAATCCAGCGCCACCTCGATGATGTTCGAGCGGACCTTGTCCGGGTTGTCCATATTGTCCGTCAGCGCCTGAGCGTCGGCGATCATGATATAGATTTCGTCAAACGTTCCGGAATTCTGAAGCTCCACTCTTCTGCGCAGAGATCCGACATAGTGGCCGATGTGCAGGCGGCCGGTCGGACGGTCGCCCGTAAGAATGATTTTGTTCATGGGAAAACACCTCTTTACTTTATTCTTCCGGTTATGGATGCAGGTCCGGCATCGCCCGATACCTGCAACTAATTATTGTATCAAAATATGGCCTTTCCGTCACCTGTCATGTTTCGGGATTCTCCGCAGACCCGGTGCTTCTGAGGAACGCCAGCGCTGCGCCCTGCCCCCAGGGATAGCTGCCGAATTTCTGCGGGTGCAGGCCGAAGCCGTCGCACTCGGCGAGAGCCCCGTTTACAACGCCCTCGGGGCTGATCTGGTTCAGCAGTCCCTCCCGCAGGCGCTCCAGCCGCGTCTTATAGAGCTCCGCATCCAGCAGTCCCGCCTGCATCGCCTTCAGTGCCGCCCAGCCGATCATGGCGGAGGCGGAGGTGTCTGCCTGAAGGCCTGCTGCCGGCCTGATTTCCTTCGCCGGATCCCCTACCTCCCGGCGCTCCGGATCTTTCAGCGCGCTGCGCAGCGAATCCGCTGTGACCGAAGAGAAAACGCCGTCCGTCTGTGTCAGGTCTGTCAGGCACCACGGAAACAGTCCGTCCTCCCGCTGATGAGAGAACACCGCTTCCATATACTTCTTCAGGAGCTCAGCCAGCGTCCCGCTCTCCTCTTCTTCTGCGGAAATCCCGCTCTGCTCCTTCTCTGCGCCTTCTGCCGTTTCTGCCGCTTCGGCTTCTTCCTTCAGCCCCAGTGCCTCCATGGCGCAGACGACTGCCGAGAGGCCCATCAGATACCAGCCCATGGCGCGGCCCCAGCCGATCAGTCCCTTGCGCACGAGCGCGCCGTCGGCTTTGGCCTCATAGCAGTGCCACAAAAGACCGCTCGCCTCATCCTCCGCAAAGGAGCTGAAGTTATAAAGCTGGGTGATTGCAAGTTCCAGTGCAGCTACAGCCGTCTCCTCGGAGCTGTTGTCCGGATCAAAGAAGAAGCGGCTCTCGGCATATTTTGCCAGAAACAGCGCTGTCATGCCGGCGCCGTCCGCGAGGATTTCCGCGTGTCCGCGGCCAGGCCGGTACAGAATCGATCCCAGTTCATCCCGTTCGGTCTCCGTGACCATCCGGTAAACCAGATCCACGGTCAGGGAGAGCTCATATGCCTGCCGGATTCCCTCCCGCTCCTGATCTTTCAGCGCGGCTGCGCGGATCAGCTGGTCCTGCGTCCGGATCAGGGCGGCGCCCATCAGCGCGTCGTCCGGATAAAGGAGCTTTGCGCCGTTCTTCTTAAAGGCGCTGACATGCTCCCGGATCGCCGCGATGCTCTCCGGACTGCCGTCTTCCGCAAGGCCCAGGCACAGAATGCCGCAGGGCCAGAAGAACAGATCCTTCTCGGCCGTCTTCCGGCCCAGTGTGCGCCGGGCCAGATCCTTCATCTCCTGCACAATCCGGATCCGTCTGGAATCCGCAAGCTCTCTCGCAGCCTCCCGGGCTGCGCCGGTGATCTTGTCCAAAGCGACGGGATCCGTCTGCTTTTTTTTCTTCATAACGTAATTGCTCCCGATAACAGAATCAGTTTATTCTCTGTGCAGCTTCGCACGGACCAGCTGCAACAGATATCTGCACTCCTGCGTCCTTCCGAAAAGGAGGAAGAACGCGGAGAAGAACAGCACAGTAATCAGCAGCGCCATCAGAATGAGCCTGAGAAAGCCCTCCTCGGGCCGCAGAACCGTTCCGGCGCCGAGGCTTACGACCGTCACGGCCGCGGTCACTGCGAGATATTTTGCCGAATCCGCAAAATACCCCCAGGCCTTCCGGTCGAAGCAGACGTGGTAAATAATAAACGGCTTGGTGATGTTGGCAATCAGACCAGACACCACGGTTCCCACATAAATGCCTGCCAGACCGATCTTCTGCACCAGCACGATCGAGAGGATGAGATTGACAATGCCCTGAAGCAGCGCCAGGTACCGGTCCTGCTCGAAGATGCCGGCGGCGGTTTTGAAATTGGTGAGCACGATGCGCTCGCCCTTGAAATAGTAATCCGTCAGGTAAAGCCAGAGGGCTGCGGCGGGCAGCGTCAGCTCAGGCCCCCAGAGCAGCGTGATCAGCGGCGTCAGCAGCACGAAGAAGCCGCAGGCGCTGTAACCGTAAAGCCAGGAGGCGAGAAACCGGTAGACGCCGAACATCTCATACTGCCGCTCTTTGCTCTCTGTCGCGATCAGATTGCCGAAACCGGACACGATGTTGTTGAAGATAATGTTGACAAAATTCGCCGCGGTCGTGACGACCAGCACGTTGGTGTTGACGATGCCTGCCATCGACACGCCGATGAAGGCGGAAATGATCATAGAGTCCGTCTGCAGACGGGCAATATCCCCGATCCGGTGCAGCATCAGCGCGCGGGCTTTCTTCCAGACTTCGCCGGACTCTTCCCTCGCGAGGGGCGTGACGTCTTTCTCGGTCAGATAAGGGTAGAGGCGGTTTAAGTAATGATTCGCCAGGAACTTCTGGATCAGCTGTACAGCCGAGTCCGTCAGCAGGAACAGCAGGAAGTTCTGCGTCAGAACGACCACGAGAATCTGCAGGATGCTTGAGACAATCTTCGTGATTGTCAGGATATTGGTTTGGATGTAGTTCTTCTGTTCCGCGTTGACCAGACTGTATTTGTAGGTGACAAAATACGAAGTGACGGTGTTGAACAGAAAGATCAGGTAATAGGTCCGCAGTTCATCCGGTGTCAGCGCCCCCGGATTTTTTACCAGTACCGGAAGGAAAGGAAGCAGAAGCAGTCCGGCCCCCGCAATGACCATGGCGACGGTCGTATAGACGCGCCGGTACATCTGCATATAGGATTTGACTTTTTCCCGCTCGCCCCGGGCAACCGGCCCGTACAGACTGAAATTCATCGCGGTTCCGATACCCAGCTCCGCCATGGAGAGGACGGACAGGATATCGGTGTAAAGGCTGTTGACGCCCAGCAGCTCTCTGCTGAGATAGCGGATGAAAACGGTGCGCAGAATAAAGGCCATGAGTGCCGTGGCAAACTGGCCGACATATCCGAACAGTATATTTCTCTCCGCGGATTTTACTCTGCCCATACTTCCTGAATCACCTGAAGATTCTGCTCCGCCTCCCGGATATAATCCGGAAGCTTTTTCCGAAGATATGCCCGAAGCTCCGGTTCCGCTGCCCGCATCCGGTCATATTTCAAGACCAGCTGCTGCGGATCTGTCAGCTCCTGAACCGGCAGCACATAGTTCTCCTGCCGGTAAGTCTCCCCGGAAATCACGGCGTCCCCGAACAGATCTTTCGCGATGCCCTTCGCCTTGACGGAATAGCCGATCACCAGGGTCGGAACCCCCGTCGAATAGGCGGCGATCGTCGAGTGCGTCCGTGCGCCGATAAACAGACGGCACTCGGAGATGATGCGCTTCAGCGCCCTGGCCGGCTGATCCTGAACAAGCATAATCCGGTCCCGGTCCTCCGGGGATACCTCGCTGCGGGCTGTCTCGTAAAGCTCCTGCAACACGGTCAGATCATTGCTGTTTTTCCAGATGACATGCGGGATCAGCGCCACCGCATCATCCGAAGTCTCCAGAATATGCCGGATCAGCGCGAGAAAGCTCTCCCGCACACATCCCTTATTTGCTTCATAGTCCTCCGCCATCGGGCTCAGATTCAGTCCGATGGTCTTTCCCGGGGCAAAATGCGGCGGG
>OCTX012263569.1_pt1 | contig 13299 bp, 11 predicted proteins | sample 1539691 | NCBI WGS metagenome assembly OCTX01 (sample SAMN02144231, study PRJEB22623) | gut metagenome | biome: sheep rumen | host: Ovis aries | place: New Zealand
GTCCCGAATCGAACATTGCTTTTTGTATACAAGACATCGGGACCCGGAAAGCGCGTAAATAAGCCATTTTTGAAGAAAGGAGCGGGGAGCTGGATTGATAATCTGTGATTACTCGCTCAGTGGTCGCTCAAAAGCTTCTATCATCTTCGATGATAAACGGTCCCCTTTGCAGTATCAATCCGTCGAGTCGCCTCGTCCCAGCCCACTGTAAAAGTAGCTGCGCTCCACTTTGCGGCGGGCAAATTTCACCAGGTTATCCATATTTTTGTCATAATCCAGAGAAAACAGGATTCCATACAGACAGTCCAGAACATAAAGCATCGATGTCCTTGAAGAAAATGATCCCATCTTAAACCGACTCTCGCTGCTGTGCACCTGCAGCACGGCATAGGCCATGGTATCATAAGGGAAAGGCTTCTCAGCTGCGGTCAGCAAAATAAACGGAATCTTGCTGCCTGTGAGCTCATCAATAACGTAGTGGAGCTGCCTGCTGTTACAATAATGTGAAATTACAACAGCCGCCCGGGACACCTTTCCATCGGCATAATAGCTCTTGGCTTCGGGAAATCCGTTCAATGTCTCAAGACATGAATTCTTTCCGATTCTAAGCAGTTTATAATGAAAGTCTTCCGCAATGATCAGTGATTCCCCGCGTCCGTAAATATGAATCAGGTCTGCCCGGTTCAACAGGTTAGCGGCTCGCTTCAACATATTATAATCGAGGGATTGGAAAGATCTCTTGAGGGCACGGTAGCTGAGTTCGTACATCATTTCCCCTATATCCTTGAAACTGTTCTCTTTTCGAATCGGCAGATCTACATGTATTTCACCGGCCTGTTCAGTAAAAGTTTCGATTTCCTGGGCAATCCTTATTTTAAAGTCCGAAAATCCTTTGAGCCCGAGCTTTTTGCATAATCGAATAATAGATGCCTGGGAAACAAAACACTCCGCACTCAGTTCTTCCAGCGAAAGTGTAATGACCTTTCTGGGATTCACATCCACGTAAGCAACAATCTGCTGCTCCAGATCCGTAAACTCCTTTTTTCCGAAAATCTGCTCAATCATATCCGTTCCCTTTCCTGCTGTGGCATTTCATTATTTACGGATAAATTATACCATTTTCATGTTTTAGCATTCCACGCTTATGATTAAGGCTGACAATCAATTTGCATATAAATCCTTTGATATTAGCGAAGTTATGAAGAAAAAATACAGAAACTATCCACCCCATTACGAAATCGGAGAGAACCTGTTATCCTCTAATTACTGAAACACACGGACAAAAAGTCCCGATACTTACGGATGCCGCAACACACATCTGACCAGTCGAAAGTAGCGCGCCTTTCGCGGACAGTGGCTTGCAACGTAATTGTCAATTCTACAGTTATAAGGAGAAAAATCATGGCACTGGACTATAAGAAAATGGCCGCGGAAATCGTAGAAAAATCCGGCGGCGTGGAAAACATCAAAACCGTCGCGCACTGTGCAACAAGACTTCGTTTCACACTGGTCAACAAAGATATCGTGGATATGGAAGGCATTCAGAAAATCAAGGGTGTCCTGGGATGTATCTACGCGACCGATCAGCTTCAGATCATCCTCGGCAAGGATCTCCCGCCGGTCTATGACATCGTCGTAAAGGACTATCCGCTGCAGAGCGCTTCTGCAGGTTCAGGAAGAGAACCGGATGGCAGCAAAAAGCAGCCTCTTTCCGTTAAGAGCGTGGGTGATGCCATCGTAGGATTTGTCGCCGGGGCCGTCGCACCGCTCGTTCCTGGTCTGATTGCAGGCGGTATGCTGAAAGTCTTCCTGCTGCTCATTACATATGCGATGCCGGCATTTGCTGAGACCAATGCCTATCTGATCCTTGGATGGGTCGCAAATGCGCCTTTCTACTTCATGCCGATCTTCGTCGCGTACGGCGCATCCACCAAACTCGGCGCAACACCCGTTTACGCTATGGCCGGCGTGGCTTCACTGCTGACACCGGTATTTACACAGATGGTCACGGACGGAACACCACTCACCATGTTCAACATCCCCGTCAGGCTGGTCAAATATCCGCAGCAGCTGCTTCCCGCACTCCTGATTGCCTTGGCAGCCGCGTACATCGAAAAGCTTCTTAACAAGATCGTGCCCGGTATCTTCAAGTCGATCTTCGTAGGAATGGGGACCATGGCGCTCTCCATGACACTAGGCTTCACAGTGCTCGGACCTCTCGGCGGCTACATCGGTTCAGCTATCTCCGGTATCTTCGTATGGCTCGGCGGTAACGTCGGTCCGGTCGCAGTTGCAGCTCTGGCAGCATGCCTCCCCTGGCTCGTTATGATGGGTATGCATCATGCAATCACGCCCTTTATGGCACAGTCCATCGCAGATCCCGGCTATGATCCGATTTTCCGTCCCGCATACATTCTGCACAACATGTCAGAAGGCGGTGCCTGCCTCGGTGTCGGCCTTCGCACAAAAAATAAAGAATTCCGCTCAGAGTGCTTATCCCTGGCTTTCGGCTGTATTGTGGCAGGCGTCACTGAACCGGCAATCTACGGTGTGAATTTCCGTCTCAAAAGGCCCATGCTCGGTGTCATGGCCGGCGGCGCAGTCGGCGGCATCGTAACAGGTCTCCTCGGTGCAAAGGCCTATGCAATGGGTTACTCCACAGTCATGGCTCTCCCGATTTTCCAGGATACGATTTTAGCGATGGCTACCGGTATCGTAGTTGCCATTGCGACAGCAGCGGCTGTTACGTTCGTGCTCGGATTCGAAGACGTGGATTCAGAAGAAGAACCCGCAATGATTGACAGCAATTCCTATGCAGCAGACGATACTCTCGACGTAGTAGCCATCGCAGACGGCAGCATGATCGATATTACAAAGGTCAACGATGAAACATTTGCTCAGAAGATGCTCGGGGACGGAGTTGCCTTCGAGCTGGCTGACGGCATCGTCGGCTCGCCGTGTGACGGCATGGTGACTATGCTGGCTGATACGGGACATGCATTTGCAGTATCAAGAAAAGACGGCGTTCAGTTCCTTGTACACATCGGCATCGATACTGTACAAATGAGCGGAAAAGGCTTTAAACTTCTCGTTAAGGAAGGTCAGCATGTGAAGGCGGGACAGCCGGTCGTCGAGACAGATCTTGCAATGCTCCGCGGAAAAGGCTATGACATGACGACCATGCTCATCATCGCGGATCCTGATGACAAGGAAGTAAATCTGAAGCTCGCCGGCAAAGTGGCAAAAGGCGACATTATCGGCAAATAACAAGGGGGTATTACTATGGAACGCTCATTTTTTCCGAAAAACTTCTTATGGGGCGGCGCTGTTGCCGCCAACCAGATTGAAGGGGCATGGCTGGAAGACGGAAAGCAGCCAAATATCACAGACGTGTGTGTCGGAATCAGCACGAAAGAGCCCGGTCTCGCCTGGAATAAGGATACCGGCAAATGGGAAATGAAACTTGATCCCGCCAAGAAATACCTCAGCCACGAAGCTATCGATTTCTACCACAGATACAGAGAAGATCTCGCTCTAATGGCAGGCATGGGCTTCACCTCCTTCCGCACATCAATCGCCTGGGGCCGCATTTTCCCTAACGGCGACGAGGACGAGCCGAATGAGGCCGGACTGAAATTCTACGAGGATCTCTTCACCGAGATGAGACGACTGGGAATGGAACCGGTGATTACCTTGAGTCACTATGAGACCCCGCTGCATCTGCTCACGGAATACGGCGGATGGGCAAACAGAAAGATGATTGCTTTCTGGGAAAGATATGTCCGTACTGTATTTGAAAGATATAAGGGGCTGGTCAAATACTGGCTGACCTTCAATGAGGTCAACAACATGTACCGCCGTCCCGTGGCATCTGCCGGCATCCTGGACATTCATCCGGCCGACATCACGAAACCACTCGAAATCACGCAGCATGACCGCTGGCAGGCTTACTGCAATCTGCTTGTCGCAAATGCGATGACCGTCAAGATCGGTCACGAAATCAACCCTGATTTCCAAATCGGCTGTATGCTCTCCTCTTCCAGTGTTGCGACCTACCCGTACAGCTGCGATCCGGATGACGTCTGGGGTGCCCTCAATCTGCAGAGAATCTCCAACTTCTACTTTGGCGACCCGTTCTGCCTCGGAATTATTCCCGGATATGTCAAACGTATCTGGCGCGAAGTCGGATATGAGACCGATCTCACCGAAGAAGAGCTGGCTATGATCAAAAAGTACACCGTTGATTTCTTCTCCTTCAGTTACTATCGCTCCGGAACATTTTCTAAGGAAGTCAAGAATGCATTTGACACGGGCGGAGTGACAGGCAGAGACAATCCATATCTTGACAAATGCTCACCTGCCCCGTGGAGATGGCCGGTCGACCCGAAGGGGCTCCGCTATACGCTGAACGTGCTGACGGACAGATATCATTTGCCGTTAATGATTGTCGAGAACGGCATCGGACTCGACGAGGCACCGGATGCAGACGGCGCTATATATGACGAATTCCGCATGGAATATATCAGGGACCATCTGCTTCAGGTAAATGAGGCCATTCAGGACGGATGCGAAGTGCTTGGCTATCTGTACTGGGGCCCTATCGATATCGTATCCGCCGGAACGGGCGAGATGAAGAAACGCTACGGATTTGTCTACGTTGACCGCGACAACGATGGAAACGGAACATTGGCCCGCTTGAAGAAGGCAAGCTACGACTGGTATAGACATGTAATCGAGACAAATGGATCCTGTTTGTTCGGGGAATAAAAGCCGGACCAGGAGTGCAACTTACAACAAAGGAGACCAGTTATGGATTATGCAAATAAATCTCTTGAAAAGCATGAAGAATGGCAGGGGAAAATCGAAGTAAAACTTCGCGCACCCGTAAACACAGCGGAAGATCTCAGCATTGCGTATACCCCCGGTGTTGCAGCACCCTGCCTCGAAATTCAGAAGAATGTAAATAAATCATATGTTTATACCAGACGCTGGAACACAGTAGCAGTAGTAACTGACGGCACAGCAGTTCTCGGTCTCGGTGACATCGGACCGGAGGCAGGAATGCCGGTCATGGAGGGTAAGGCCGTTCTCTTTAAGGCTTTCGGAGATGTTGATGCTATTCCTCTCTGCATTCGCTCCAAGGATGTTGATACAATTGTTGACAACATAGCCCTGATGGCGGGATCTTTCGGAGGCATTAACCTGGAGGATATATCAGCTCCGAGATGCTTTGAAATTGAAAAGAAGCTGAAAGAGCGCTGTGATATTCCCATTTTCCATGACGATCAACACGGTACTGCAGTTATCACTCTCGCAGGTATCATGAATGCACTTAAGGTTGTCGGGAAAAATATTGAAGATATTCGAATTGTGACCTCCGGTGCCGGTGCAGCAGGTATCGCAATCATTAAACTTCTCATGGCTATGGGACTCAAAAATGTCATCATGACGGATCGAAAAGGCGCTATTTATGAGGGGAGAGAGGGTCTTAATCCCATCAAAAAGGAGATGGCAAAGATTACGAACTTCGCTCATGAGGCAGGTCCTTTGAAAGAAGTGATCAAGGGAGCTGACGTTTTTATCGGTGTATCTGCACCTGGAACTCTGACTCAGGAAATGGTAAAGACTATGGCAAGGGATCCAATTATCTTCGCCTGTGCAAATCCGACGCCTGAGATATTCCCCGATGAGGCCAAGGCGGCAGGGGCGGCTGTTGTGTCTACCGGACGTTCCGATTTTCCGAATCAGGTGAATAACGTCCTCTGTTTCCCAGGGATTTTCCGAGGGGCGCTGGATGTGCGGGCATCCGATATTAACGATAAAATGAAGATTGCGGCAGCCAAGGCGATTGCCAGTCTTGTGTCCGAGGAGGAGTTGAACGCGGATTACATTCTGCCAAAAGCATTTGACCCACGTGTAAAGGATGCGGTAGCTGACGCGGTGAAAAAGGCGGCAATTGAGAGCGGTGTCGCAAGGATTTAAGACTTATAGGGGACAGATTTCCCAAGAGAGACGGTCGCATTATGTAATGCGGCCGCCTTCTTTCATTTCCTCTTCGGTCGGCACAAGGCGAACATTGTTTTTTCTCTTCTTGTCGAAGCTTTAACCAATTCGCGACTGTCACCAGCTGATGTATAGCCTTGTTCCCAATTCCAAGAGAGCATTGTTGAAAATCTTGTGCTCTCTGCGTTATTATGAAATCGAAAATAATAGTTTTTTCAGCACAGCGTCCGGCAAACCCCTTCACTCCAATAAGTACGGATAAGCTGCTTTCTGACTTAAGAGGCAGGAGTACATTAAGGCGGACCTTGGCTAGGCGCACAGATGGAGTTTGACATGTGGAAAATCAGACATATATTTGATGGAGATTTCGGCTGTGAGGAGCAGGATTCGGATGAGATGATGGTCTCTATCACGCTTGCAAATGAAGCTGGAGACGAAAAACTGGAAACCGTCCCGGACGCCTGGCTTGTGAAGAACGGACTGGAGGTGGGTTCCAAGTGGCCTGATTACAGCGGACTAGTACTTGAGACGGCGGACCTGGTCATCAAAAAAGCTGTCTGGGAAGACTGGTCTCAAATCTACAGGAATCTGTGGCGCCATGCGGAGAGCGCAAAATATATGCTCTGGGATGTGACGACGTCGGAGGATGAAGCTCAAAAGAGGATGGAGCGAACCCTGCGTTTTCAGAAGTACCATAAGTATTCGTTTTTTATATATGAAAAATCTTCGAACAATGCAATCGGATTTGTAGGAATGATGGAGCTTCAGCCCGGTATCTTTGAGGACATCGGGCTTGCGCTCGGTCCAGACTACACCGGCCGCGGATATGGTACCCAGGTCCTTACGGCCCTGCTTAAAGAAGCGAAACGCTGCGGAGCCCACAAATTTATCGGGACATGCCGGAAGCAGAATCTGGCTTCTCACGCTCTCTTGATGCGCTGCGGTCTTCAGTTCTCGCATGATGAAGACCGTGTGGATTCTAGAGACGGGAGTGCATATGTGCTTGAGTTTAACGAAATACGATTCTGAAATTAAGAGTCTTTCGTCATTGAGGGCTAGAATGAAGACGAAAAGCAACAACCGCCAAGTGACGGTTGTTGACTCTCACGGGTATCCCTTGTTCAACCTTGCCGGTATGGATCTCAGCCAGCCCTGATTTTGTATCAATCAGTCCAATCATCGTGTACCTGACGATCCAGGCAGCCTATATATGGGCACAAATCATCAGGCACGGCCTCGTGGATTTTGGATATATATTCCTCGGCATCACTACTGGCAGTTCCGATAAAAAGAAAAGCTTCTCGACATCCAGGTCAATGTCGACATACCCATCGCCTTTTTCCCTACGTGAACTACCGTCTCGACGTTGTTCTGCGTGCTCAACAATTTTCACCAGTCAAAATCTTCGATCAAATGAACATCGTCATATATATAGGGATGTATAAAACCCCGTCCTCAAAAGCCAGATCCTTTGTATATATAATGAAACGGTCATTCATGATTACAAACGAAGAAGGTGTATTGCTTTATTTATAGCTGCTTCAAATGATATATCTCTTGCATAGATATATTTTTTCTGATATGCATTCCAGAGACTATGTATTTCTTTGTCATGCATAACAATATCAAAAATTTGCGCTCCTCGTACATCCAAATCCGTTGTATTTCTTTTTTTACACGTCGCATCAAATGCCTGCTTTAACGTATCCCGATCAAAATCATTTTCATAACGGAGCATCAATGTGTAAATATCATAATAATCTCTCATCCTGGTATTCAATATTCCTCGAGACATAACAGTTTGAAGTTTTTCAGCGAGAATTGTTTCCAAATTATATGACCATACGTGTACAGAACGTTCTTCAAGCATGAGCTTATAATCATATTCTACAGCTTCCGGAGTTATTACATCACCTGTAGAAATATCAAGCTTTATAGGTGTTACCATCATATCCATACAGGCATCTAAAACCAGGCGAATCCCCGGATAGTCCATTTCATCCATTATGCTGGAGACGCTTTTAACACTGAAAGTTACGCCATCCTCCAAATCAATCTCACCAATCTCCTGCACAACGCGAAGAGCCTCTTCCTGCGACAAAGTAAAGCCTCGAATTATTCTATATTAGCACGAAAGTAAACAATAAATTTCCTGATCAATGTTCTTTTACACCATTGTCTGGGTCGGAATATCAGCTTTCCCTATATAGTTCGTAAAGCACCGGAACTAAAACCAGAAACAATACCGTATATGTAACAAACAGGATTGGCAGCGCACCAACTACCCTTCCGCCAATTTCATAAGAATTAAAATAACTGACCACATATCCTGCCTGCAAAAGCTGATCCGGTAGGAGACCCAGTACACCGGAGACAGAACTGAGCTCTCCGATAAAGGTCGGCAGGAACAGGACGGCCACCGGCAGGGTCACTGCTATGATGGCCGATTTGGTAACTGCCGATACCAACATAGCCGCAGTCAGAATGAACAATGTACCGATATAGCCGCCAAATATAGTGAGCAGGTATTCCTGAAAGCATGTAATGTTGTAAAAACTCTTCCACCCATGGAACCCTGCCTGGATCGGACAGTCGCCGCCTCCTGAACCTAAGACAGCCAGCACAATCCCGGAATAGAGCAGTACAACTATCCAGTAGATGACAGTAATTAATGCAAGACCCGCAGCTATTTTTGCCCGTACTCCCTGTCTCCGCCCCTTTTCCGAAGAGAAGAATACCGCATCTGCCTTGAGCTGAAATTCATTTGAAAATATACCACAGACCAGAAAACCCAGAATCAGCATGCACAACATGATGACCGTCGAGGAATAGGTCAGCACCGCATCCCAGCCATCCATGTCCTCATAATATAACGGCGTCTTTAGTTTTTGATATTGATCGAGAAAAAACGCCTTCTGCCGGTCGGAATACCTATCCTTTGCTTCATCTGACGCAAGCCACTCCTTAAGATTAGTGATCCGCCGCTCATATATGCGTCCCGCCTCATCCGGAGATACCGCGTCAATGCAATAATAGTCGTACTCGCGAAACTTCGAGAGTGCGCAGTTGATAATATCACGAATATCTGAAAATCCCTGCTTCTTCGCATAGGCTTTGTCGTTCTCATGCCAGTCAACGGACTGAGCCTCCGGAGTCGCCTCGATCTCAGCGTTCTTTTGGATGACTGCTGCAAATATATCCTCGGTCAGATAACCTGTCCATTCACTTTTCACTTTCCTGAGATTTCTTGCCGCCGCAATCCCGGTAGAACTTATACCTTCTTCATTTACAAATTTCACGCTGCAAATAGCTATGGCGGAAACCACAATCACCATAATCACCAGAATGACAAGGGCAAATCTTCCGCCGATCCCGGATAAGACTTTTTTGATCTCATATTTCACCATTATCATCCCCCGCTTTCTCTCCGTACAAATACAGGAACAGGTCTTCCAGCGACAGTGTTTCCTTCTCAGACTCGGCGAAAGGCTGACGTTCCGCCACAATTCTGAGTTCCGCACCACCTTGCACTGTCCTTCTGTTGGAGACAAGGCAGCGACTCTGAATATCATCTGCTTCCCGCAGAGGAACAACAACTCTCCATACCTGCACTGGTGCAGAGGCCACGAGTTCCTGCGCTGTACCGGACTGCTGTATTTTTCCGTCCTTCATGAACAGGATCATATTGGCAACAGATTCAATATCGGAAACGATATGGGTGGAAAGCAGGACCAGTCGCTCCTCAGATAATTCGCTTATGAGATTACGAAAACGGATTCGCTCGCCGGGATCGAGCCCTGCCGTAGGCTCGTCCAGAATCAAGATCTTCGGATCGTTCAACATTGCCTGGGCTATACCTACCCGCCGTTTCATGCCGCCTGACAGTTTCTTCATCTTTTTTTGACCATATCTGACCATCCCCACCCGGTGAATAAGCTCATCGATCCTGTGCCGAGATACAGAAGGACGCAGACCCTTGATCGAAGCGATATAACGCAGGTAATCTTCTACCGTAAAATCCGGATAAAAGCCGAACTCCTGCGGAAGATAACCCAGGAGTTTCCGGTAGGCTCCGTCCATCTCGAATATATCCTGGCCGTCACAAAATATAGCTCCGGAGGTCGGACGGACCAATGTACATATCATCCGCATGAGCGTAGTCTTACCTGCCCCATTTACCCCCAGAAGACCGTATACACCTTTCTGCATAGTCAGACTGACCTCATCAACAGCCCGGAAGCCATGATACTCTTTTGTCAATTTTGAAATCTCAAGTTCCATATGCCGTTTCTCCTTATGAATTGTAACTATAATTGAACTCGACATTCTTTAACATACGTGCAGCACAGTAACAAAGGCAGCACAGGGAGAGGGTCAGAACACCCATCCAGACGGGTACAGAAATCTTGCAGTAAAAATCCTCCCGAAGTACCACCTGCGTCCAGACGGCAAGCCAGAAAAGACAGGCTGCCACAGGCGGCAGTAGGCTCCGATTACATTTACCACCAAACATCCGTAAGCAAATGCAGCAGGTCACTAACATCGGAATCAAAAACTGCACGATCAGATCCATAAAAGATATACTGAGGAAAGTAACGCTGACAGTGAAAAAAGCAGTCAGCAGAACCAGATCCACCATGCTAAAGAGCAGAATCCTGGCCGCTACAATTTTCTGAAGGTTGAACAAAGTCGCGCTCTCCACTTCAAAAGACCGATTGGTGTCATTTTTCCATAATTCCGGCAAAATCAAAATGACAAAGACGGGCGCTGTCAGACCCAAACATCTTCTTGTATAATAGTCACTTTCAGAAAGATTTAAAAACAGCCACAGGAGCAGAAGCACTCCGGCCTGTAATACCCACCAGAGTTTCTTCACATAGAGCATTTGCAGATAAAGAAATTCATGCCACGACAAAATCTGCTCCGCTTCGGCCTTTCGGAAAGCCTCTTTTGACGCCCGAATAGTAGCAGCAAGTGCATTTGTATCAATGCTTTCTCTTTTGGACTTTTCTGCAAAGATCTCCAATCTCTCGTCAAGATTCATGCCTGTCCCTCCTCTCCTAACTTTCTTCGCAGCATTTCTTTGGCACACTTCAACCGATATTTGACAAGAGGCAGGCCAATCCCCACTGCAGATGCAATTTCCCGCTGCTTAAGACCCACGAAGTAATGCAGAATGACAACTTCCCGTAGTTCCTCAGGGAGTTCATTGATTGCTTTCCTGATATCCAGACTATGTTCAAGATGTATCATAGGATCCTCTGTCTGCTCCTTGAACTCCGCCTGACCTGACCATTTCACAACCCGGTAGCTGTCCCGACATAGATTCCCAGCAATAGTAAATAGATAATTCTGGATCTTACCAAAATGAGAATACTTTGAAAATGACCTGAAGAACCTCTCAAAAGTCTCCTGTGCCAGATCTTCCGCTCGCTGCTTATCCCACGTGTGATAGTGACAATACCGGAGGATAGAAGGATAATATTTCCGGACAAAGGTATCTATGGCTGTCTCATCGCCATCCCGCATTCTATGAATTAAAAACAAGTCGGCATCCATAGCTTCCTCCTTCCAATAAATGTAACACTATCTATATGATTAACGAATTCCAGATGCAAAAAGATAGTCGGTTTTGCTTCCGCTTAAGCTCATTGATAGGCTATTTTTTAAAAAAGGCAAGGAAATGAAAAAAAAGAGCGGTCACTTGCTTTGGTAGTCGCTCAGGCTCACTACGATATATCTTTATCAAGATTCTCCCTCTCTGATTGCGAGTGCGTTTTTTCGTTTTGTTCTCAGTGTAGTTGTTTGATACAATATCAGCCCGAATATTGCAATTTTCAGAACCTGATTAACTGTTGTATTCATAGACAAATACTGTCCGTTTCTTCGGAACAGCTGAATATTTGATATTAAAATCTGAAATATCCCCCAACCAGACACTACATAAATCATACCGGGGAACAATTTATTATTGTTGTTGAATACGTAATAGAAAACTGAAGCGATCGCACCGAGTACATAGGGAATAATTCGAGCTACTTCGACAGCAGCAATCTGCCATGCCGTTATTTTTGAATAGTTACCCGTGCTCGTAATGCATATGACACAGAAATATGCCACAATAACGATACCCATTCTTTTGGAAGATAACGTTCCCTTCACAGCGTGGAACAGGCCATAAAAAAACAGTGTTGCCTGACAGAATAATCCCAGTAGATGTATGACAATCAGTTGCATATCGCTATAATCAATTGCTTCTGATTTAAACGGAAATCGCAGGACAATATCTGCTGCCGTGATAACAGATAAAATTATCACAAAAGCATAAAGCGCAATCATAATACCATTTGCAGCCTTGTTTTCTATTACAGGACTCCTCTCTACTTCTTTTGTCATTTCTTTTCCGGATAACAAATCATCCAGGCTTACGTCCAAGAGTAATGATATCTTCTTTGTTGTGAGTAAATCCGGATATCTGTCTCCGCATTCCCACCTGGAAACAGCCTGTCTGGTCACGAATAGTTTTTCCGCAAGAGACTGCTGTGTCATTCCTTTTTCCTCTCGTGCTCTTCTCAGTTGTTCGCCAAATTCAACCATAATAATCCGCTCCTTTCGCTTATTCACCTGCAGCTTCAATTTTAGTATTACTCATTGGCAAAATAACCTCAAGCACCACCTTAGAATCACTTGTCACCATTATGGTGCGTCGCTCAAAAAGGTAGAATAAGGTTCATAAAGTTTTCTCCAAGATCCATTAATGAGGGAATGAACGAAAAAAGTTAGAATAAAGTTAGAAATGGATATAAAAAAACAAGGGCTTCGAATCCCGAAACCCTTGAACATGCAGCATCGATGCGACAGGATTTGAACCGGAGAAATGTCCACTGGACATTTCTCCCCTCTGCGCCCCGAATCGAACATTGCTTTTTGTATACAAAATGTCGGGACCCGGAAAGCTCATAAATAAGCCATTTTTGAAGAAAGGAGCGGGGAGCTGGACCTACAAAAAGCGGCCACTCGCTCAGTGGTCGCTCAAAATCTTACAGTTCATCATTCTATCAAATCTTTATATGTTCTCTATCACGGAACTCACTCAACGGTCAATGTACCGAATAGTCTTTTGGTACTGGAGCCAAAGTGCTTTATATTCCTCTATAGATGCCTGCATAACAGCAAGAATATGTCGAATTATTTGCTAATTTGAACGAATTATTACTTAGAATCCAAATCTTTGTAGCATTCTCGGCCGGTTTCCCCTCTGCTATATGAAAATGGATAGGCTCATCATTTTCATTC
>OCTX011995842.1_pt1 | contig 13290 bp, 11 predicted proteins | sample 1539691 | NCBI WGS metagenome assembly OCTX01 (sample SAMN02144231, study PRJEB22623) | gut metagenome | biome: sheep rumen | host: Ovis aries | place: New Zealand
TTAAATAATACCCATACCTGTCAAAAGAATGATGAAGAGCATAATTGGTGCAACGAACTTAATCATTACAACATAAAGTCCCTTACGAACGAAGTGTTCACCGTTAAGAGTAATTTCATCAATTGTAGTTTTTGGTTTAGCAACCCAACCAATAAGAATACAAGTGAGGAGACCAACAATAGGCATAAGGATGTTGTTGCTTGCGTAGTCAAGGATGTCGAGAATCTGACCAACACTTCCATTTGGAAGCTTAAGGTCAAAGTAGAATACGTTGTAACCAAGACATACGATGATAGAAACAACAAATGTGCTTACAGCCATAATGAATGCTGAACGGCGGCGGCTCCACTTAAACTTATCCATCATAGAAGATGTGATTGCCTCAAGAATAGAAACTGCAGAAGTAAGAGCAGCGAACAAAACCATTACGAAGAAAATCAAACCAATAAAATCACCAAACTTACCGAGTGAGTTGAATACCTTTGGAAGAGTGATAAACATAAGTCCAGGACCTGCAGACATTCCTTCTTTTCCGCTGAATGCAAATACAGCTGGAATAATCATCATACCTGCAAGAATAGCTACACCAGTATCAAAAATCTCAATCTGATTTACAGATTTACCAAGGTTTTCATCTTTCTTCATGTAAGAACCATAAGCAATCATAATACCCATAGCAATTGAAAGAGAGTAGAAAAGCTGCCCCATTGCATCAAGGATGATTGTAAGGAAGCCACGGAATGTGAGACCTTCAAAATTTGGAATGAAGTAAATAGCGGCACCCTGAAGACCAGTGCGTGTAACACCATTTGCATCTGTATGCTTGATGAACAAAGCATAGAAAGCGATGAATACAACAATTATGAAAAGAATTGGCATAAGGATTTTTGAATAACGTTCAATTCCGTGCTCAACTCCCTTATATACGATGATAAAACAGAGAATTGCAAACAGAGCGCAGTAGAAAATTGGCTGCCACTGAGAAGTGATAAATCCGCCAAAGAATCCGTCTGCAACAGCAACCTGACCCTGGAATGCAAGGTAGCTGAACATATACTTCATTACCCAGCCACCGATTACACAGTAGTAAGGGTAAATAATAAATGGTACTACGAATGAAAAGATTCCGAGGAAGCCCCACTTCTTATTGATTTTTGAATAAGCAGTGAGAGGACTCTCCTGAGTCTTTCTACCAATTGCAACTTCTGTAATCAAAAGTGCAAAACCAAATGTGAGGGCGAGAACAAGATATACCAGAAGGAAAAGTCCTCCGCCATCTTTTGCAGCAAGGTAAGGGAAGCGCCAGATATTTCCTAATCCAACGGCACTACCTGCTGCAGCCAGAACGAACCCGATTGAACTAGTAAACGAGTTGCGCTGTTTTGTCTGAGTTTCCATAAACACCTCTAAAAATTTTTTTACAGCAAATATTTTAACATAAAAAAAGGTGACAGTTAATAGTCAGATTTGTTATAAGTACTTCTAAAAAAATATTATTGTTAAAAAAATGAATTCTATTATATAATTAAAAAATGGCACTCAAACAAAAAGTACGAAAGGGGTTAAACAGTCTTACATCCTCGTTTCAACGGGCAAGGCTCGTTTCTCTTTTTGTAACTATTTGTTCGCTTTTATATCATATTGGTATCTGGTGTTTTTTTTACGCAGTAGATATCAAGCATATGTTTTATTACAATTTTTTTAGTATTACTGTTTTTTCTGTAATTTTGATTCTTGTGCCGCGTTTGAAATCTTATGTTCTTGCTTATAATATTGCCCTGCTGGAAGTAATTATTCATCAAGTTCTTGCAGATTATTTTATGGGCTCGTACAGCAGCTTCCATTCCTTTATTCTTTTAATGGGACTTTTGCCGTTCATTATTTTTGAAAATAAAAAACGTTATGCGCTGCCAATTACGGTTATTACTGCACTTCTTTATATTTATTTTTCCTGTAGAAATATTGAACCTCATGCAAATGTTGCTCCGGCTATTTTATTCGGCGTCCGATGCATGAATATCTCCATTACAGTTTTTATAATCATCTTTGTAGTTTTAATTTATACCCGCGTTGTTTATCGAATTGAATATTATCTAAAGAATCATAGTGAATCGCTTGAAAATGAAATTAAAATGGCAGCAGTAATCCAGCAGAGTTTTTTCAGGCAGCAGGTTGATGATATCAAAAAATATGAGGTTGGATATTTCAGCCGTCCGATGGTTGGGGTTTCCGGTGACCTTTATGATTTTTATAAGACAGGCGAAAAGCTTGATGGTCTTGGAATTTTTGATGTTTCTGGACACGGTATATCCTCTGGTCTTGTAACAATGCTTGTAAAAAATATCATCCATCAGGAATTTTACAATCAAAAAGATGCTGAATTATGGGAAATCGTTAATCAAATTAATGACCGTGTAATCGAAGAAAAGGGTGAAATTCAAAATTACCTTACTGGTGTTCTGGTTCGTCTTTATGAAGATAAGTTTGAACTGGTCGATGCAGGTCATCCGGCTCCTATTTTGTATAAGAAAAGCACTGGTGAATGTAATTATATTGAGCTTGGCGATAAATCTGTTGGTGTAATTGGAATTGCAGGCTTTCCGGTGTTTTATGAGTCGATTTTCTACGATTTTGAAGATGGCGATGAGTTGATTCTTTTTTCTGATGGTGTTATTGATATTAAAAATGAAAACGGTGAATACTTTGGCAAGGAACGTCTTTTAAAAGCAGCAAAAGTTATGGTTGGAATGTCTGCTGCAGAACAGGTTAGTTATATTGCAAACGATATTTATTCATTCTGTGCAAATTGTGAACAGAATGATGATTTGACTATAATTGTTTTGAAAAAATAAAATTATGAATCAATACCCGATAACTCCCTATCTTGATGAAATTTGCGTGGCATTGCGTGAGTCGACATCGCGCTTTTTAATTTTAACTGCAGAAACTGCGGCTGGAAAATCTACAGTTTTGCCGCTTGCGCTGCTACGTAATTTTTCCGGAAAAATTCTAATGACTGAGCCGCGCCGTATTGCTGTACTTGGTGTAGCAAATCGTGTTGCGGAACTGAATACAGAGTATGCAGATTGTGAAGGCTCAGCGACAGGCGAGGTTGGATACAAGATTCATCTGGAAAGTAATATCACAAAAGAAACCCGCCTCGAAGTTGTAACAGAAGCAATCCTTGTGCGCCAACTGCAAAGTGACCCGGCTCTTGAAGCTTATAATGTTGTTGTGCTGGATGAGTTTCACGAAAGGTCAGTGAATACAGACCTGGCTCTGGCTTTTTTAAAAGAAGCAATGCTGCTACGGGACGATTTATTTGTTGTGATTATGTCGGCCACAATCGACACAGAAAAATTACAGGAGTATCTTGGGGATTGCGGGGAGACTCCTGTTTTCAAAGTGCCGGGCAGGCAGTTTCCGGTGCAGGTAATTTATGAGCCAGAAAAGAGTGTAGCGGGTGCTGTTCGGGAAGCACTTTCATTTTCAAAACAAAATATTTTAGTTTTTCTTCCCGGTATTTCAGATATCCGCAAAGCACAAGACGCATTGCTAGAGACAGGTTTATTTGATGAAGAAAGTAACAACGAGCTTTGCATTTTGCATTCGAGCATTTCATTAGAAGAACAAAAAAAGGTTCTTGTTGAATCACAAAAGCGACGTGTAATTCTTTCGTCTGCAATAGCTGAAACTTCTCTTACCGTGCCAGGAGTTACAACAGTTATAGACAGTGGGTTTGCCCGCATAAATCGGCTGGATATAAATACAGGAATGGAAAAACTCACAACTGAAACAGAAAGTGAATTTTCTGCAGAACAGCGTAAAGGGCGCGCAGGACGTCTTTGTGAAGGAACTTGTATACGTCTTTGGGATAAGCATGATCCGCGGCTAAAAGAACTTGCGCCGGAAATATTGAGGGCAGACTTAGTTCCGCTTGTCCTTGAGTGTTCAGAACGCGGTGTTTATTCAGTTGATGGAATTGACTGGCTTGATTGTCCTTCGCGTGCAGCTTGGAAAGAAAGTTCTGAATTGCTGCTCCATTTAGGAATGCTTAAGATTGATGGAAGAATTACAGAAAAAGGTAAGGCTGCATTAACACTTGGCGTGCATCCGCGGCTTGCAGGAATTGCTCTGGCTGATTTTGATAGCGATAAAGGCAGGCTTAGTGAAGAAGGAAGGAAATTACTAATCCAATTCAGTTCTTATTCACGTTCGTCTCAAGAGTTACAAAGACGATTTATTTCTGATTTGGAACGCAGGCTCAAAATCAGCGGATATAAAGAAAAGGAAAAAACAGACTTTTTGATTTTGTGCGGATATCCGGACAGGCTTGCAAAACGTACAAGTGAACCTGGCCTTGAACCTGCTGAATATAAGTTTGCAGGTGGACGTCAGGCGCGATTATATAATAAAAGAGCCCCGTTATGGCTATGCGCTCCAGATGTAATGGCTGGTGACAAAGAAGCAGTAATCTTTGATTTAGTCGAACTTGATGAAGCGAAAATCAATGAATTTCTGGAAAAACATTGTGAAATTCGAGAAATTTGTTCGTTTACTCAAGGGACTTTGCAGAAATTTGAACAGAAATGTTTTGGAGAAATAGTTCTTTCTTCTAAGAAAATTCCTGTTTCTGATGGGGATTATGCACAGGCCTGGGTAAATGAAGTGAAAGAAAAAGGGCTTGTATGTTTGCCTAAGGATTCACGAGTTGAAAGTCTTTTGCTTCGAGCACAGTTCATTGAACAGCAGAAAGAGGCCGAATCTGAAAATCAACTTGAAGAGAGACTCCGGGATTCGGTAAACGAATGGCTTATTCCGTTTATGGGTGGAAAAACGAGTCTTACTTCTTCAATGGTTTATGATGCCTTGTACTGGTATTTAAATGGAACAGAAATAGACAGGCTTGCTCCGGAAACGCTTGTACTTGAAAATGGCCGCCGCTGTAAAGTACAATACGAAAAATTGGCAGAAATCCGGCCGGTAATAGAGATTATTATTCAACGGATTTTCGGATGTTTTACTACGCCACAAATCTGCGGTAAAAAAGTTTTATTGCGCCTTTTATCACCGGCAAGCAGGCCACTTCAGGTTACTGAAGATCTTGAACATTTCTGGACGGGTGCGTGGATTGAAATCTGCAAGGAAATGAAAGGCCGATATCCTAAACATAATTGGAACTATACTGTGGTGGAAAAGGACTAAAACTATTCGTCACCCTGAACTTAGGGAGCGACGGCTGTAAGCCGATAAAATGCTCCAGTGGAGCATTTTAAGCGAGTCTCCGAGCGGCTGTGCCGCGAAGGGTTCAGGGTCTATCAAAACAGATGCTGAAACAAGTTCAGCATGACAGAGGACTTTATATGAATATAATTTTAATCATTCTAGGTATTCTTTCTATCTCTTATGACTTCATCCTCATCATTATAAATCCCGGAACATTCTGGGATATCGTTTTCTCATTTACACATATCTGGCTTGCATTGGGCGCATATCTGATTTTTGTTGGAATCTACAGAATCAAAACGGGTCATTCTTTCTGGAGCATCTGGAAAAAATGGATAAAGCGGACTTTTATTTGTCTGGCTTCAATTGCTGGAATTGTGGCTGTTATCAATCTTTGTCTCATTTTGAATCCGGCAATTGTGTCTACAAACGAAACTGCTGAGCACGTAATTTTGCTAGGTGGTGGAATAGATAAAGACGGGAAGCTTCCGAAATCAGTTATAAGTCGTGTAGAAAAAGCAGCAGATTATCTTAACCAGCATCCGGAATCAATTTGTGTTGTTACCGGCGGAACCTTAAAGTGGCTTCCATATCCCGAAGCACCGGAACTCAAAAATCAGCTTGTAAAAAGAGGTGTAGCTGCCGAGCGCATTCTGGTAGAAGATCAGGCACTTGATACCATTCAGAATTTTCAGTTAAGTTGCAAAATGCTCAAAGAGTTTAAAGACGCTTCAACAGAAGAAATCTTAAATACTTCAACAGCAGTTGTTACAAGCCGTTATCACCTGCGTCGTTCTGAGCGGCTTGCACGCAGAATGGGCTTTAAAAATATAAAAGGCATCCCGGCGGGATGCCCTGCAATTTATGTTTTACATAGTTATGTTCGCGAAATCTGCGCGTATGTAAAACTGAATGTTCGTATTCTTTTGACTGGTAAACCACGCATCCTATTGTAGATTGCTTCGCCCTTCGGGCTCGCAATGACGTGGCAATCTACTTTCCAAGTGCAATAGAACGGTTGCAGGCTGCAGTAACTGCTTCAATTACTGCATTGCGGAAGTTATTCTTTTCAAGGGCAGCTACGCCTTCAATTGTTGTTCCGGCTGGAGAACAAACCATATCCTTGAGAACTGCCGGGTGTTTACCACTTTCCAGAACCATTCCGGCAGAACCATAAACTGTCTGAGCGGCATAAGTGTAAGCCTGTGAGCGAGGCATTCCACAGCGGACTGCTGCATCAGCAAGTGCTTCAATGAACATGAAAACAAAAGCAGGACCTGAGCCACTAACAGCTGTAACGCAGTCCATCAGTTTTTCAGGAACCACTTCTACCTTGCCGGCAGTGCTCAAAATCTCAATTGCAGTTTTTGCTTCATCTGGTTTGATATTTTCACCGTAAGTTACGGCTGTCATTGCTTCGCCAATCTGTGCACAAACATTTGGCATCATGCGAATAAAGCGAGCTTTAGGTGCCCAGTTAGTAAGCTTTTCAATTTTTACACCGGCAGCCATAGAAATGATAACAGCCGAAGAAGGAATGCTTCCTGCAATTTCAGCAAAAACATCACCAAGAAACTGTGGCTTCACAGCAAGGAAAATGTAATCACAGTCGAGAACGTCAGTGTTGTTTTCAACAAAGGTCGCCCCAGTCTCAGCGGCAAAAGCCTTGCCCATTTCAGTATTTTTATCAGTAACCTTAATCTGGCTTACATCATATTTTTTGCAAACAGCGCGCATAATTGCACCGCCCATTGCACCAGTTCCAATACATCCGATTTTCATATATCCTCCTATTCTACCTTAAACAAAGTTGCTTTTGCGTCATCTTCGAAAAGAGCAGCAAGAGAGCGTGTCTTTCCGCCATTTGCCAGCAGCATTTCAATTCCGTATTCAGTGACCTTTTCTGCAGCCTGGATTTTTGTTTCCATACCGCCGGTTCCAAATGCATTTGTATCTCCAATCTTAATTGTTTTACGCAGTTCTGGAATTGACTCAACAGTTTCAATCAGTTTGGCATCCGGATTTGTCTTTGGATTATCTGAATAAACGCCGTCGATATCGCTGAAGAGAATGAGAAGGTCGGCAGACCAGAGAATTGCTGTGAGGGCACTCAGATTATCGTTATCGCCTATTTTGATTTCGTCGAAGCTTACGCTGTCGTTTTCGTTGATGATGGGTACAACGCCTTCGTCTACGAGGGTAAACAAAGTATTGCGGATATTAAGGCTGCGGTGCTCATTTTTGAAATCATCTTTTGTGAGCAAGAGCTGGCCGATGTGCAGATCCTGCTTCTGGAAGGCCTTGCGCCACTGGTGCATAAGCTCTACCTGACCAATTGAACAGAGGGCCTGGCGGTAGTGAACGTCCTTTTTGCGGGCCCATTCCTTTGTTGTAGAAACGCCGGCAACCTGTGCTCCGGATGAAACCAGAATGATTTGTTTGCCCTGTTTGATGAGGTTTGCGCACTGTTCGGCAAAGCTTGCCATAAAGTCAACATTGATTGTACCATCGGCTTTTGCAAGTGTGTTGCTGCCGATTTTAATTACTATTTTTCGTGCCTTTTTAAGGCTTTCGTTTATTTTACTCATCTAACCTGTCCTTCGCCATCAATTAAATATTTAGTAGTTGTTAAAACCTTGATTCCCATTGGACCGCGGGCGTGCAGCTTCTGGGTTGAGATTCCGAGTTCTGCGCCAAAGCCGAATTCGCCGCCGTCTGTAAAACGTGTACTTGCATTTACATAAACACAGCTGGCGTCAATCATAGACTGGAAGAGTCTTGTGTTTGCACGGCTCTCAGAAATAATGCTTTCGCTGTGCTTTGTGTTGTGAGAATTGATGTAGCTGATGGCTTCTTCAATTGAATCTACAACTTTAATGCAGCATTCGTAATCAAGATATTCGTTGCCAAAGTCTGCATCGGTGGCTGGAATGGCGTCCTTCAAATACTTTATGGCTCTTTCATCGGCATGCAGCTTTACGCGGCCTGCGAATTTTGCTTCCAGTTTTGGAAGGAACTCTGCGGCAACTTTGCTGTGAACTACAATACACTCAATCGCGTTACAAACGCTTGGGCGCTGGATTTTTGCGTTTTCTGCAATTGTGCAGGCCATATCAAGATTTGCCTCGCTGTCTACATAAAGGTGGCAGACGCCGCTTCCGGTTTCAATTACCGGCACTTTTGCGTTTCTTACGACATTTTCAATCAGCTTTTTACCGCCGCGTGGAAGACATACGTCAATCATACCAACAGCGTTCAAAATCTGGTCTACATCGCTATGGTCATGGTCTTTTACTTCTACAAGTTTAATTGCTTCCGGAATACCGCCTTCAACACCGGCAAGAGCTTCGCGGATTACACGGACAATTTCCACATTTGATTTATATGAAGATGAAGAACCGCGCAATAAAATTGCGTTTCCGCTTTTGTAAGCAAGACTAAAAGCATCTACAGTTACGTTAGGGCGGTTTTCATAGATAATCGCAACAACTCCAAGAGGTACGCGAACCTGGCGGATAGTCATTCCATTAGGAGTTTTCCAGCCGGCAACTTCTTCACCAACGGGGTCTGTCTGTCCAATTACAAGACGGAGGCTATCAATAATTCTGTCGATACGCTTGTCATTCAAAAGAAGGCGGTCAATAATAGACTCGCTCATTCCAGCCGCACGCGCCCCATCAATATCGGCCTTGTTTGCTGCAATAATAGAAGCGCGGTTTTTATTCAGGGCTTCGGCAACAGCTGCAAGGGCAGTGTTTTTTTCACTGGCATTTTGTAAAGCAAGCTTCTGGCTGGCAGTACGCAGGGAATCGGTAAATTTTTTAATGTCCATAGGGCACCTCTTTAGTGTCATCTGTCATCCCGAAACAAGTTCGGGATGACAAGGTTGTAAAAAAAAAGACCGGAACTTTTCGCTCCGGTCTGCTTAAATCAAAATTAGTAGTTTGCAAGGAAATACATTCCGAGCAGCATAGCTAACCGGCATTTTTCTTCTGTCCATTCAGTTTTGGGAGGAAGGTTTGAAATGTACCACCAGAAAATTCCGAATTCAGGATCAATGCGGAGAGTGTATTCTGCAAAATCAGGAGTGTCCGGTTTCTGTCCGAACATCAGGAATACTGCCTGATTAATCAACTGCAAAAAGAGAACGTAATTATCTTTCCAAGATTTGTTGCTTAAGAAAACATCAAGCTGGTAAAGAAGCTGGTCTTTTAATGCAATGTCTGATTTTTCAACCCACGTTTTCTGAATTAAAAGAGTCAAATTATTTTTGAAGCTGGAAACTAATTTTTCTGCAGCTTCTTCTTTCATTTTAGAAAAACCCTTTCCAGAACCAAACGCAGCGGCAATTGTGTCGGCAGATGATTCGTAACCCTTTTCTTTATTAAGAAAATTAGAAAGCGAATCAATCGTCTTTTTGTCTAAAAATTCTGTAAGTATGTCAGCCTGTTTAGTCATACTGTAGATATTAAAGATTTATTCAATGTTGGTCAAGATTGAAGGCTCAGAGTGAAGAAGCAGGGTTTTAGGGGTGCAACCACTAGGAGAGGGGGTAGGGCGCAATGAAATGCGACCGTAGGGGCAGGCGCCCCAAAAAAATAACTTTATGTCAAATATACTTGACATATAACAAAATGTCGTATATATTTGACATAAAGACAGGCAGAAAGTGCACATCCGCCTGTATGCGGAAAATCCCGCAAGGAGAAAATTTATGTCATTATCATTCGCTATTGGATTTGCAGTTGGAATTGCTATTGTAGCAATTGTTTGTATAATTTTTAGAATCAAGCACAAAACTTGTGAATATGATGAACGTCAGGTTGCAGCCCGCGGCCTTGCCTTTAAGGCTGGTTTTATAACTTTTGTTCTTTGTCAGATTGCTGTATTCTTTATTGAGCTTTTTACAGAAAAACCTCTGGTTATTGTGGCACCTGGAATGCTCAGCTGGCTTGAGACCTTGTTTGCTCTTTTGATTTTTGTTGAAGTAGCAATTTTTAAGGATGCTTATTTTTCACCAAATAAGCCTTTTACAAAAAGATGGCTGGTGATTGTAATTTTATTAGCGCTTCTTTCTATATTAAGAGGCTTTACGGCAGATGATGCATGGTTCAAACTGATTAATCTTTCTGCAGGCGTTTTTGTTGGAGTAATTGGATTGAGCATTTTTGCAAAGTATTTGATATCGAAAAAGACAGAAAGAGAAGAGGAAGACGAATAAGCAAGGCGGGTAAAAATGAAAAATCTAAAACTAAAATCTGCCCGTGCCCTTAAGGATATGTCACAGGATGATTTAGCAAAGGCCGTGGGTGTAAGCCGGCAGACAATCAATGCAATAGAAAAGGGAGACTATAATCCTACAATCAACTTATGCATTGCAATCTGTAAGGCACTGGGAGTTACATTGAATGATTTATTCTGGGTAACAGAGGAATAATTCACGGATAAATCAGGGAAATTTCAAAGAAACAAAAAATTCGTCAAATATCGACTTTCGTAGTAAAATTATATGTTATGGTAAAGACTACGAAAAAGAAGATTACTTTTTTCGCTGCCTGCGCCTTACTTGCAGGCAGTTTACTTTATGCACAGATTCATTCGCCGGATGATTCTTTTTTTAAGGAATATATAAATCGCAACTGGAATGCAGAATCTGGTTTACCGGCTAATACAATAACAGACTTAATTCAGGATAGAGACGGCTATATGTATTTTGGTACATATAGTGGTCTTGTGCGTTTTGATGGTGTGGAATTTATTTCCATGAACCGCCTCTATAATGAAAAACTGGATTTTTTAAGCGCGCGGGTTATTTATCAGGATACAAATCAGGATCTTTGGATTGGTACAAATGATGAAGGTGTAATCTGCCTTAAACGTAATGGTACTGTTGAAAAATTTACTGTAAAAGATGGTCTGGTAAATAATTCAATCAGAGCTTTTTGTGAAGATAAAAATGGTTATATATGGGTAGGAACTGCATCTGGAGTTTCCTGCATTCTTCATCATAAAATTGAAAATCCGGTCTTTTTTAATGAAATTCCAGATGATAATCGTTTTATTGTAAATCAGATATATTGCGATAACACAGGTCGTGTATGGATAGTAACCCGTACTGAAAATGGACTTTACACATATCGCGGCGGATATTTTGAAAAAACAAATCCTATTGAATCTATAGAAAATCCTGTCATAACAAGCTTAATGCAGGAAGAAGATGATACCTTCTGGTTTGGGCTTGCACCACATCATGTCGTAAAAAAAGTTGATGGAAAAGAATATCTTTATGATGTTGGACATGGAGATCAAAAAGGTACGGCAGTCACTTGTATTTTTAAAGATTCTTCCAAAAACATATGGTTTGGTCTGGATAACGGAATAACAGTCTTTCATGACGGGCATTTTTCATATTCTGAAAACAGTGACTTTATGACAGATGATAGTGTCACCAAAATAATGGAAGACCGCGAACATAATATGTGGTTTGCCCTGGACCGCGGTGGAATTCAAAAGCTTAGTTATGGAAAATTTCATACAACAAATTTAGCATCAACAGTAAATGCAATAGCACAGGATTTATTCCGAAATGTGATTTGGCTTGGTTGTGATGATGGTGTACGCTGTTATAAAGAAGATGAAGGTATTTTTATAGAAAATAAAATTACAGAGCTCTGTAAAAATATTCGCGTACGCCATGTAGGGGTTACAGAAGATGGAGCTCTTCTTATTAGCTGTTACGAAAAATACGGGCAGATAAAATATAATCTTGATGGAAGCCTTGAGTTCTGGAATAAGAATAATGGACTTGCAGGAGACAAGGTTCGCGTTGCAATGCAGACAAAAAGAGATGAGCTTTATGTTGGTACTACAATGGGACTTTCGATAATAAATCAAAAAAACGGGGAAATCACTAATATCTGTAAAAATGATATTCTCGACAATGATTTTATTATGTGTCTTTTTGAAGATACAGATGGTTCGGTGTGGTTTGGTACAGATGGCGGTGGAGTTTATGTTCTGAATCCTGAAACTAAAGAAATCACAAAAAAAATTACAAGAGATTCGGGACTTGTTGGTAATATAATTTTTAAAATTTCTTCTGAACGGGAAGGCGAAATCTGGATTTGTACGGGTTCTGGTTTAAGTATTATCACAAAAGATGGCGGAAAGATTTTTAATGTAGACTCATCCTTAGGTTTAAGTACAGACGGAATTTTCCAGGTTCTTTTGGATAATTCAAATAAAGTCTGGTGTACGACTAATCAGGGAATTTTTAATATAAAGCTTAATGAATTGGACCAGGCTAAAAGAGGAATGTGGTCTTCGCTTCATACAACCTTTTACGGTAAGCTGGATGGAATTACTTCTGGAGGTGTAACCTCTACATCTCTTTCAATGAAAGATAATAAAGGCCGTTTATGGTTTACTTTGATAGATGGCTTTACTGTTATGGATCCGGTTCGGAATTCGGCGAATAATTATGCGCCAACAATAAAAATTCAAATGCTTACACTGGATAGCGAAAAAATGGAAATCCCTTCTGATAACCGCCGTCAAGGTCTTAAAATTGAAGTTGCACCGGATGTAAAGCGTTTGATAATCAAATACACGGGAATCAGTTTTGTATCTTCAGAACAGGTTCAATTCAGAACTAAGCTGGAAGGTTTTGATAAAAAGTTTTCTGATTGGACAACAGATAGAACGGCTTCTTTTACAAACCTCAGACCTGGAGAATATATCTTCCGTGTGATTGCACGCAATGCAGATGGAATTCAAAGCAATTCAGAAGCTTCTATAATCATAGTAAAAAAAGCTTTCCTTTGGCAAAAGGCCTGGTTTAAGATTCTGATTGTAGTTTTGATAATAGGCCTGGCAAGTCTTTTTGTTTATTTAAGATTTGCATCCTATAGAAGACGACAAAAGGAAATTGAAAAACTTTCGATAGAAGTAACCATGGCACTTTCTCAGACAATAGATGCGAAAGATAAATATACAAAAGGTCATTCAAATCGTGTTGCAAAGTATTCACGAATGCTGGCTCGAGTGCTGGGAGAGAATGAAAAA
>OCTX012235798.1_pt1 | contig 13290 bp, 7 predicted proteins | sample 1539691 | NCBI WGS metagenome assembly OCTX01 (sample SAMN02144231, study PRJEB22623) | gut metagenome | biome: sheep rumen | host: Ovis aries | place: New Zealand
ACGTCGTGTAGGAGAGTCCGTAGCCGAACGGATAGAGCGGCTTCGCGGGGATGTCCGCGTAGGCGCAGGAGATGAAGGTGCGCTTCATATACTTGTTTGATGCGGAAATCGCCCAATGTCTTGGGAAATTCTCAAAAGAACACGAAGATTCCGAGCGTGTAGTACGTGAGGTCGTTGCGGTAGCCCTTTGCCGCGCGGTAGCGTCCCTGGGCGCGCGCTTCGTCCGTGACCATGTCAAAGCGGTGTATTCCCGCCGAGACGAGACACCAATCGCAGATTTCGTAGTTGAGCACAAGCCCGGCGCGCAGATCGGCGGGACCGGCGCGGTAATCAGGCTTGCGCCAGGTGATGCGGTGTCCGTAGCGGTTCGCGTTCCACTCCTTGTTTCCGCCTTCCGCGCAGAACTCGCCCGTCATGGAAAATCCGCGTCCGAGGTCGATGGTCCGCGTGACGCCCGACTTGAAGTAGACGCCGCGGTACGGAACGGTCCGGTAGTGCACGGCCGTATAGAAGCTGAGCCACGGCGTAACGAGCGTTTCGCGCGTGTACCACTCGCGCGCCGTCGCGTCGTCCACGCCCTTGTAGGGAGGCTTCAGCGCACGGGAGAGAATCCAGAGATGCCCGAGGCGCGTCCTGAGCTTCCACCCTTCCGCGAGGTCGAAGTCGTAGCCGTAGGTGAAGAGTATGTCATCCTCGATGTCGAATCTGCCACAGACTTTGTCTCGCACATCCGAAAGCGAATGCGTAGCGGCGTAGTAGAAGTTGAGCTGCCCGTAGTCGCGTGAAACGGCATCGACTTCGACCTCTTGAAATAGAATCGGACGCGCGAACGGGATCTTCCCGCGCGAAACGTTCGCGGAATACCAATACGTATCCGCGAACCCGTGTATTTCAACGGGTTCCGGCTCGTTCACGAGCATCAATGCCGCCAGCATCCACATCGCGCTTCAAACAGCTTCTACTTGAGCGCGAACTGGCAGGTTTCGCCGGCGGACATCTTCAGCGGCAGAATTCCGTCGCGGGTCTTCTCCTCCCGGCCGGTCTTCAGGTTCACGACCCTGCACGGATACGGAAGCCGGAAATCGCAGACCGCATCTTCAAGCGCATGCAGATTGACGAACGCGCCGTTCATGTCCACCTGCGCGATGTCCGCGGCGAGCGGTACGTACGCTCCCGCCTCGCGCGCGAACTTGTTGAACGCCGCGGGCGAAACGCCGCCGGCCTCGGTGAAGACGATGTGACGCACAAGACCGTCGCGGCGCTCGGCCGTCGCCGGTTTCCCGTCCTTCGCGTAGCGTGCATGCACCTTTACGCCCGGCGCCTCGGCAACCGAGTTGCGCGGCCAGTCCGCAAGCTGCGGCGGCGGAAACTCGAGGCTCGCCGCGTTGCGGAGCATGTCGTGGTACTGAAGTCCGTTCGCCTCGCACGCGAAGCCCGGCTCGGCGACAACCGTGTGGTCGGCCTTTTCGCCGCAGACGAGCGTCATTCCCGTCGCCTCGGCAAGCCCGCCCAGCTCGCCGCACCGCGGAAGATAGAGGAACGTGCGCTTCGCGGACGAAAGACGGCGTATCAGATCCGCACGCGGCGCGTCGACGCGGCGCAGCAGGTTGAAGGCAACCATCCTGTAGGGTTCGAGCAGCGCCGGATTCACGAGAACGTCCTCAAGGAGATAGCTGTCGAACGGCACGCCGGAACGCGCAAGCAGGAACAGCTGGTCGGCATAGCTGAAGTCCGCGGGACGCGGCAGGAACTTCATGCCGTCCGCCCAGCCGAGAAGCCCCGCCTCGTCCACGACAAGCGCGACGCCGGGTTTCCAGTCCGTCAGCCCGGCACGCCGCCCCGCGGCATCCGCCTTGAGCGCTGTTGCGATGTCGTCGACGATTTCCGGCGCGGAAAACCAGCCGTTCGCCATGTCGTAGAACCACCAGCCCATGCCCTGCGCGACCATGACGCCGGCATCCTTGCGGAAAATGCTCTGCCACATGCCGAAGTCCGAGGCCTGTCCGAGGCCGATCGCCGACGACGGACCGGACCACGGCTCGACCATCGCATACGTGCGGAAGTCCAGTTCCTCGAAGAAGAACTTTCCGTGCAGACGGAAGGACGCCGCGGGAAGCCGGTTCGCGCCGGTTATGCCGGGACGACGCCGTTCGTAGTTCGGCTGTGCGACGAGGATGTCCATCGCGTCCGAACGCAGGAACTCGCCGATGTTCCACGACGTCGCGGCATTCGCGCGGTGCGGAGACTGGCACCACATGATCGAGACGACGTCCTTGCCCATGAGACGTCTGAACTCACGCGCAAACTCCTCCTGCGCCCTGAGCCCCGTCTGCTTGCAGAAGAACTCGTAGTTCGTCGAAGCGTGCCCCCCTTCGCGGCAGAAGTCCGCGTACTCCGCCTTCGCCGGCGCGGAGTAGTCGGGATAGCACACGGAGAACTGTCCGTCCTGATAGCCGAACGTGTGTATTCCGACAATGCGCTTGTCGAGTCCCTGCGCCTTGAGTTCCGCCACAAGCGACTTCAGGCAGCGCTTGACGCCGTCGCGCCAGGCGCGCGAGGAATACGACGGCCAGGGCCAGAGCTTCGCGCCCGCCGTCGGGATGACGTACGAGGCGACGCAGCTGCCGCTGTTGCCGAGCACGACCTTCCCGTCCTTGTGGCGCCAGGCCTCGTCCGGATGCTCGCTCTCGGCGAATTCTGGATAGGCGTTGCAGCCGATCGCAAGGACGAACGGGACGTCCGGCACGAGGCGCATGGAGTCCTTGATTTCGCGCACGGCACCCTTCGCGTCGAATCCGTCCTTCGTCCAGTATCCGCGGCATCCCGGCACCCGGCCGAGGCGGATGTCCTTCACCATCAGCGGAATGTGCGCGTTGGTGACGGTGTGTCCGGCAAACAGCTCCGGCGGCGGAATCTGCTCAACAGAGCAGTGGCGTCCCTTGTAGATGACGGGCTGCACGGCGCGTCCGTCGACCCGGAGTTCGGGTCCGCACTTCCCCTTCACGACCTTCGCCGTATGCTGCACGTCCGCAGCGAGCCCTCGGTCGTAAGCGGCTTCGTCCATGCGATCCCGTTCGCGCGGCACGCCCCAGGTGCTGTACTTCCTGCCCCAGGCCAGCTTCTCCGCCTTGAGCGAGGAGACGGACCAGTTCGACCAGACGCTGACCGACGGATTGCCCGCGACGACGATCGCCGGCGTCAGCACGCCGTCATGAGCAACCTCGCTCGCGTACTTGCGGTACGTCTGGCCGCACGGCGAATTCGGGAGGCCCAGCGATTCGGGAATGCCTCCACCCGCGTAGTCCTTCTCGAAAAGTTCGGAGATGCCGTATCCGGGCTTCCTGCCGTGCGCGCGCAGAAAGCCGTGGCAGTAGTCGCCGTTCGAGCCCGTGACCGCCACGTCCGCCAAAAGACGCACGGACTGGTCGGGTTCCGCCGTCGCGAATTCGGGCCCCTCGACTATCAGATAGCCCTTTTCGTTAGTCTTGACGATCCTGACGACGCCGTTTTTGACCTCGACGCTTCCTTCGGCCCCGCCGGCCCTGATTACCGAAAACGCGGCATCCGCGCAACCCGCTGCGCGCCAGATCACACCTTCCGTCGGAAACTCCTTGCGATCCGGATCCTTGTTCTCCCAGCCCGCCGTGAGCGGACGCGGATCGAACAGTCGGCACGGCGCAGGAGCGCCGGCACGATGGACCTCCCGTCCGTCCGCCCAGACGGAGAATCCCGCGCCCTTGCCATACCGGCGGCCTGTGCGGTCCCAGTAGAGCGAAATGTTACGTCCGCGCACATGCACGTTCTCGAGGCATGTGAAATCCCAGGAGTCGGGAATGAGCGGACGTATCTCAAGCGCCCCGTCAAGCTGCGGACGAAGGCCGCAGAGCCCCGAGATCACAAGGTCCGCAAACGTCGAGTGGTTGTAGTCCTCTCCGCGCTCGTCCTTCTTACCCTGCGCGTGCAGTATCGCGCGGGAGAGCCACACTCCCGTGAACGGATCGAGATTCTCGTCAATCCACGGAATCGCCTTTCCGTCTTCGGTCCTGCGCACCTGCTGCGCGGCATACTGGTGAAGGAGCTTCACGTACGTCTCGCGTCCGACGTCGCCGGACGACCCCTCGGCGATCGCGTTGGCGAGCCCCGTGAGGACGATCGACGTCGCGAACGGCCAGCTCGGTCCGTTCCACTGGCAGGGATGCCCGTCGTACGCGATCCTGAATCCCGGCGCGCGCCGCTCGGCGAAGCAGAGTCCGAACGGCGCGGCGAAACCCTCTTCGCTTTCCACCTGCGCCCAGGCGTCGCCGAAGCCCGCGAGCGGCATGCCGAAGTACCACGGCGCATAGCCGTGCAGCTCGCGCACCGTGTTGCGGGTGCCGTTCGTGCGCACAGTCGTGAAGAACGAAAGCTCCGGATCCCAGAGCTTTTCCCGGATTCCCCTCCCAAGGGCTTCCGCCTTGCGCGAAAAGCGCTCGGCGATATCGGGGCGTTTCGCGAGTCGCGCAATCTCGACGATGGCCTTCGCCTCGCCGTACATTGCGCTGTTGAAGAGCGGACGGTATCCGTCGCGTCCAAGCGAGTATTCGCTTCCCTCGCGGTCGTCGACGGACGTGAACATGCCCTTCCCGTCTCCACCCATCGGGAACGGCTCGCCCTCAGGGCAGGTGCGGTAGACAATCGGCTTCGTCTCCCACGATTCGTACAGCGCGACAATCGGGTCGAGAAGTTCGACCGCGGTGGACGCATCGCCCGTGACGCGCACGACATCGATGAGAGACGAGCCAATCCAGGTGCAGTACTTCACGCGGTGCGCGCCGTTCGTCCCGAACCAGAACCGCGCGTAGTCCGACGCGACGGACGTGTCGTGCATCCACCGCGCCTCGCGCAGATGGTGTCCAGCGGCACAGACTATGGTGTTGTACTTCCCCGCCCAGCCGACATCCGGAAGGAACTCGGTGACGACCCAGCCCTCGGGCGTCTTCACGCAGTGGCGGCCGAAGGCACGCCAGCGGAACTCGTACGTGCGGTTGATGTCCGCGTCCGGGCATTCGAACGAGGGTACAGCTCCCGCCGGAGCCGCGGCGAGCGCCGCGGCAAACAGTGTTGTCGAGATCATTTTGGTTCCTTTCGGGGAGTTAGTCGTTCACCGTGAACGCGAGGCGGAAGCCGTAGTTTATCCATCCGCCCGAGCTTGAGCTACGTCCGGCCGACGTGATGAGATAGTTGTTGGTGCTGTAGTAGCCGCCACGAATCACGCGCTTGCTGTCAGCCGGAGCCGTGTCGGGTCCGGTTGGATCCGTCGCATCGCCGGCAGCGTATGCGCCATTCCAGTCCAAACACGCCTCATAGACATTTCCGAGCATGTCGTAAAGTCCGAATGCGTTCGGAAGCTTGAGACCGACCTCGTGCGTTCCTTCCTCTGCATACCACGCTATCGGCGCGATGTTGCCGGACTGGGTCTGTCCGTTTATGCTGAGCGCCTTGCCGTTGTACAGCTCGCTCGTTGTACCCGCGCGGCAGGACTTCTCCCACTGCGCCTCTGTAGGGAAGTCAAGTGTGTCAACGCCAAGGTTGGTCCTGAAAACGCTCGTGACCTGGCTGCGGTAGGCGTCATACAATGCGTTTTCGATCGGATTGGCGTCGCCTACGTTGTGGCTGCCGCTGTACGAGCTGCGCTGAAGACGGCGGTACTGTTCCTGTGTGAGCTCGAACACACCGATGTAGAAGTCCTTCGTCAGCGTCACGTTGTGCACCGGCTCGGCGTTCCCCGTCGTGCCGAACGTGCCGCCGGTCTGGCCCATGGAGAACGTGCCCTTCGGTATCTTGCGCATGACGAGTTTCGTCGTCTTCACGCCCGGATAGTTCGTCACGCCAGTCCAGATGAGAACGTCTGGGAGGTCCGTGGAAAAGCCGTCGCCCACGGCCGAGTAGGAAGTCTCGAAGTCGCCGTAGAGTCCGTTCTTGATGTCGGCGCGCGTAACGTCCCTGCACGGGAACGTGCCCGTTTCGGCCGTGAGGTCGAAGATCTTGTAGATCACCTCCGACGCGTTCTGGTCCGAATCGCTCAGCGTGAGCTTCACCTTGAAGTTCGCGAGCGCGACCTTCTCCGTTCCGAACGCCTTGACGGGATCGATGAAGAACTCGCCGACGCCCGACTCGCAGATGCCGTAGCGGGATCCGCGCATTGACGACTCGAGGCGCGTCGCGTCGAGCTCAACGCTGCCGTTGTACGCCGTCACTCCGATGTTGACGGGGTGCTCAGCGTCGACGCCGGAAATCTTGTATTCGACCTTGATGTCCGTCGACCAGGGCCACTGCTGGCGGACAATCACCTGTTCGATCGCGGCGGCGTGCGAAGCTGTGGCCGCGAAAAGGGAAAGTGCGAAAAATGCGAATCTGTTCATTGTCTTGTTCCTTTCTGAAATTGATTACCGCATAATTATCATCATGCCCGCGCCGCCGCCGAGGATGGATGCGGCGTAGGTCACTTCGTTCGCGATCAGCGACAGCGAGTAGAGTTCGCCCGGCTTTATGCGCAGCGCATACCAGCCCTGCGCGCCGTCGAGCCCCGTCGGCGTCTCCACGCCGTTCACGGAAAGCGACGTTGTTCCGTACGGAATCGGCAGGACGGCCTTCTTCGATGCCTTGCCCCAGAGGTTTCCGCTCGCCGGCGCGAGGCAGCGAGTCGTGCCTTCCGCGTCGGGTGAAAGCCCCTTGATGAGCCCGAGCTTTGCCGTACGCACCGTGTTCGCATCGTCGTCGAACTGAAGCGCGAGGTCGTACACGCTCTCCGTATCATCGCTTTCGGCAGGCGGAAGCTCGAACGTGAACTCGCCTTCGGCGACGTTGTCGTACGTTCTGTTGTAGGCCACGCCGCTGACATACAGCCGCGCACTTGTGGCGTCGGCCGGAAAATCGACCGGCACGGTCATCGTGTTGTTCGTGGCCGTGTGCCAGAAGGAGCTTGTTTCTGGCCTCAGGAAAACAAACGTCGGTTCGCTTTCCAGTTCCGTCGCGCCGACCGCCAGCGTCGTCAGCGCGGCGCCGACTATGCCGGCTGTCTTTCGTCCTATCATGTTCACCCCGCTTTCCTTTGTAATCGCCTCCGTCTCCTCGTCCACCCGGATTTCGGCTACGGCAGGCTCTTCGGGCACAGACAGCGACTCGACGGCGAACCATGCCGCGAGACCGGTGAAAGCCGCAACCGCCGCGATTGAGGCCGCGATCTTGAGCGAACGCGGGAAGCGGCGAAGCGAAGGCTCCACGGCCCGCGCGCGGGCATTCCGTATCGCTGCTATGCAACGCGCCTTGAATCCGTCCGACGGCTTCGGCCACCCGTCCGGATCGCCGAGCGCCGCTTCGAGGCGATAGGCCTCGGCGGAATCGTCGCTAAGCTGGAATTGTCGTTCTGTCACTGCCTTGCACCTTCTGAAGATTTGATGCCTGGCGCCTCGGAAACCTTGGAAAGATAATTTCGAATCCTCAAGCGGGCCTCGTGAAGACGATAGTAAACCGTGCCTTCGGGGGACTGAATCGTCTTTGCCATCTCCGGCACGGAGAATCCGTTGAAATAATGCATCACGACGACGAGCCGCAGGTCCTCCGGAAGCCTCAGGACTGCCCTGCGCAGCGCGGCGGCCTCGTCCTGCCTTGAAAGCGTCTCGCCTGGATCTGGCTTCTCGTCGGGCACATCAAGCCTCTCCTCGTCGAAAACGAGCGAGTTCGCGGCCTTCCGCCGGACGTCCATCCGGCGGTAGTTGACCATGATCGCGCACATCCATGTGAAAAAAGCGGAATCGCCCTTGTAGCTTCCTACGCGCTCAATTACGCGCACGAGCGTACGCTGGACGAGGTCTTCAGCTGCATGCGCGTCGAGGCAGAGCCGGAATGCGGTGGCATAGAGGCGCGCGCCGTAGTCCTCGACGAGAACCCGCGCCCCCTCCTCTGCGTCTTTCGCAATTAACTCCCAAACTAACATCTCTGAATGCTTTGATGCCGCATCAGCCTCAATCCTTTGGCAAGAACTTCAGAATTCTGAAGCATCCAGAATTGTTTCGCAGACGCGAGTTCAATGTCCGTCTCATCGAATCCATTCACTTGAATACGAGCGTCGACGTCGAACAGCAGCTTCCCGTCGCCATTCGTCGAAGCTTTTCGCTAATTTCAATGCTTTTGCCCGATGTTTTCATTGGGAGTTATTATACACCCAAGCAAGCGCTCTTTCAACGCGGATTTGGCCGGGTATGGTTGACGCGTTGTTGAGGAATGGTTATTGAGTGAAGTCAGGCAAGGCCGCGTTTGACGGTGCGACGTGTCGCGACGGCGGTGAATGGGTCTTCCGGCCAGTAGTGCTTCGGGTAGCGACCACGCATGTCCTTGCGGACGAGCTGGTACCCTTCTCGCCAGAATCCCGCAAGGTCCTTCGTTATCTGAATCGGGCGCTGCGCGGGAGAAAGAAGCGTCATTACGACAGGTACCTTCCCGCCCACGACCTTCGGCGTCTCCATAAGCCCGAAACATTCCTGAAGCCGCACTTCACAGGTTGGCTCGTCACCCTCGTAGTGAATCAGCATGTGGCTCCCGCTCGGAACCTCCATGCGCGTCGGCGCAAGACGGTCAAGCTCGCGCCTGTCATGCCCCGCTTCCGCAAGGATAAAGTCGAAGACTGAAAAGAGATCGAGACGCTCCAAATCCTTCCATTTCGTCATCCCATTGATGAAACCAGGCAGCGCGGCAAGAATCGCCCCATCAGTCGGGCTCGGCCACTCACCCCCATTTTTATTGGCGTCTGACCCTTTTAAAATACGCGACAAAAACGTCATTCTTGCGCGAAATTGGCGCGACTCCTTCGTCCAACAGGGAAGATTCTCGACTCCCTTCTGGCGAATGCCGTCAAGAAGCGCCTCCGATACCCTTGTGTCGACATCCACCGAGTGACGCGCATCAGCCGCCGAGAGAGGTTTTTCCCCAAGGGTCATCTCGCCAAGCTTGCGGCGAACGACACTCTTCACGCGGTCGTTCTGTCTGTCCCACGCACAGTATGGCTCCTCGATGATGCGATCACCGAAGAGGTCTTCTATTTCATCCTCGTCAATGGGACAACCGAGAAAGACCTTTGCATCACCCGCGCGGTCGTCTAGTTCACAGCAGACGAGGTAAGGAGACCTTGAAAGAGGATCGGTTTCGTCGACAAATGCGCCGCGCCCAGACACCATGCGGAATGTTCCATTCCCACGATTCTTCGCCACCCTGTCAGGATACGCAAGGGCAAGCAAAGCCCCCTCAGAATGCACGCAACTGGTAGGGGCGTCTGTCCCCAGGCGCCCTCGGACGTCTCGGAGGTAACCGCCCCTTGCGGGGGTTTGCGACCCATGGGGAAGCAAACACGCCGAGCGAAGCGAGTGCCGAGACGTCCCTACCAAACGACTCTCGGCGCCAACCTCAAACCTCCGCGCCAACTGAAGCACCCTCTTCGAGAACGGCCGGTTCGGCGTCTCTTTTATCTCTTCGGCAATCTTCCTAATATCAGTCTCGCGCGACTTCGAGCCCTCTTCTACAATCGCCGCCAGAAGCGAAGCCATGCTCACCGCTCCCTGACCACCAAGCACCATGTTCGCAAGCCGCGGGTGCATCGGAAGCTTCGCCATCGCGACGCCCTTCTTCGTGAGCCGTCCATCGCCATCAAGCGCGCCGAGCATCTTAAGAAGCCCTACCGCCTGATCCCAGTTCGACGCAGGTGGTGGTGTCATCCATGGCAGATCCTCGCGTCCAAGCGCACCCCATGCCGCGCTCGTCAGGACGAGCGAGCAAAGGTCGGCGTCAAGAATCTCGGGCATCATCTTCTTTGGGCGCGACTGTTGCTCCCCCTCGCTCCAGAGACGATAGCAAACTCCCGCGCGCACACGCCCCGCACGACCTCTGCGCTGTTCTGCACGATCCTGTGTAAGCGGGAGCGTGACAAGTCCCGACATCCCTGACGCAGGACGAAAGCGCGGCACGCGCATAAGCCCCGAGTCGATCACAGTCGAGATTCCTTCTATCGTCACCGATGTTTCCGCAATAGAGGTCGCAAGAATCACCTTTCGAGAGTTGCTCGGCGCAAACACCCTGTCTTGTTCTTCTTTTGGAAGAGCTCCGTAAAGCGGCAAGACATCTATGGTAGGGGCGCCTGTCCCTAGGCGCCCGCGGACGTCTACCGTGTCCTGCACGCGTCTTATCTCGCCCTCGCCCGGCAAGAAACAGAGTATGTCGCCATCCGTTTCCTTTAGCGCCTTCGATATCGCCGCCGTCATCGACATGTCGCCAAGATAATTTGTCTCAACGGGGAACATGCGTCCTTCGGCGCGAATGATATCGGCGTCACCGAGATGCGCGGCGACTTCGTCCGCATCGAGCGTCGCGGACATTACAAGAATGCGAAGATCTGGCCTAAGCGCGCGCCGCACTTCGAGAGCGAGCGCAAACGCGGTGTCGCATGGGAGCGAGCGTTCGTGAAATTCATCGAAGATCACGAGCCCGACATCCGAAAGCTCTGGGTCTGAAAGAAGTCGCTGAGTAAGCAGACCTTCCGTCACGATCTCGAGCCGCGTTGCCGCGGAAATCTTGCGCTCAAGACGCACCTGGTAGCCGATAGTCCCGCCAACCGTCTCGCCTCGTTTGCGCGCAATGTAGGTCGCGCAGTTGCGCGCGGCAAGACGCCGTGGCTCGAGCATTATGATTTTCTTCCCCTTGAGCCATGTCTCGTCAAGAAGCGCGGGTGGCACGCAAGTAGTCTTGCCACTTCCGGGAGGCGCAGTCAGCACGACATCCCTGTTCGCCGCAAGCGCGCGGCGAATGTCGTCTATCTTCTCTTCAACTGGGAACGCCATGCTTTCTATTGCACCAGAAAATTTACGCGCACATTATACCAAATATTGCCCGTTATCGAACGGCCGCGCTTTTACACAGCAACGGAAATTTGGTAAACTGTGTGCAAGAAAGGAAAGATCGATGAACTCCGACGCTGACAGGATTGTCTTCCTCGACTGGTTGCGCGCAATCGCCATATTCATGGTTCTCTTGATTCACGCATGCGAACCATTCTACCTCGACGCAGAGGGAACTGCCATAGCGTCGAAATTCGACGCCGTATGGGTGACGATCATCGACAGCGCAATGCGCGCCGCAGTGCCGCTTTTCGTCATCGCCTCCGCGTTTCTCCTCTTCCCGGTTCGCCGCACTACTGGCGATTTCCTGAAACGCCGCCTCGCACGCGTGCTTATTCCGTTTAGCATTTGGACATGTGTCTACATGGCGGTGCAAGGCGGCGACTGGAGGCAGCTACTCTTCAACTTCCCGACTGACTACGGCCACCTCTGGTTCGTCTGGATGCTCGTCGGCGTCTACCTTCTTATGCCGCTTCTCTCGCCGTGGGCGGAAAAGGTGTCGGAGAAGGAACTGCGCGGCTGGATCCTGCTCTGGCTTTTCACGACGCTTCTGCCGTTCATCCGCGTGCTCGCGAGGAAGACCGGCTTCTCGTGGGAGCTCTACGGTCAGGCGCCATGGAACGCCTTCCATTCATTCTACTATGTCAGCGGCTTCATCGGCTACCTCTTCATCGGACTCTACATGAGGCGCTTTCTCAAGGACTGGCCGTGGCGACGAACTCTCGCAAGCGCCCTTCTCCTCTTCGCCGCCGGATGGTCGATTGTAGCGGGTGGCTTCTGGACGACGCTCGACAAGTATCTTGCGACATTGGGCACGGGCTATCCCGTCAAGACCGACATCCAGCTCGCCGTCGACATGGAGACGACCTGGGGCTTCACATCGTTTGGCGTCGCGCTGACGGTGTTCGCCTACGTACTCGTCCTGCGCAAGTTCAACTGGAACGGCGCGTTCTACCGCTACGTCGTCCAGCCGTGCGCAAAGGCGAGCTACGGCGTCTATCTCGTCCACATGCTTATCCTGCCGCGCGTTGTCGACTCATGGCGCGTCGGAATGACGACGCCAGTCTGCATCATTGCCTCGGCCGTCACGACGTTCGCGATCTCGACGCTCGCCGTCCTCGCCCTCGCGCGAATCCCGCACATCGGCGAAGACATCTCCGGCTGCCGCCTGCGCTGACGCCGCGAACCAACGCAATTTTCGACAGCAGATTATACCATTGACTCGGCGAATATCTCGGTCGAGTAGGTGCCGTCGGCTGAAACCTTGAACACCCGGAGTCCTGGGTTACCGTCGTTGTAGCTCCAGTACGTACAGCACTTCGTCATTCCGAGGCGAATTCCGTTTGCATCGGTTCCGTCGAAAGTATTCATGTGGTCGTGGCCGAAGTAGGCCCCTTTCAAGTTGCCCATCTTCCTCCAGCTATCGTAGAGTGTACGCCCCTCGAATGTGTGCGCTTCGTCGCGGTATGTCTTCCAGTACGGCGGACACGTATGCTCCTTGAGAACTCCCGCGACGCCCTTCGCCAGCAACATTCTCCGCTCGCCATCGGGGCAATCCATCTTGTACCCATTCACGTCGTCCTCCTTCGCCTTGGGATCGCTGCATGGCGGAGCATCGACGAAAAGTCCCCCGACATTGACATCCGGCACTATTATGTGCTGGAACCAAAGACATGGCGTGTCGCCTGAAACGCGCTCATACCACGCGATTTGGTCGGTGTGGCATCCCTCGTATCCAGGCCACCCTGCGCCAGTCGCCGCAGGATAGTCGCCTGAATCCATTACAAAAAGATTGAACGACGGCTTCCGCGCACCAGGCTTGCAGATCCTCACAACACCGCTTCCAACGCCGTAAAGTTCAGGGACGTCATGGTCTACGAAGAACTTTCCGCCCTTCGCCTTGTAGTAGTCGTACTGCTCCTGCCTTGAAAACCTGTCCGGCCCCTTCTTCTCCGAATCGTGGTTGCCGAACGTCACGCAGAACGGCACTTCCTTGGAGCTGAAAAGCTCAACCAGCGGATCCACGGTTTCCTCGAACTTACCGCGCGAATTGACGTCGCCGTTCTGCCCGTTGACGTTGTCGCCGGTGAGCACGAGAAGCGACGGACGGTACTTCTCTAGCGCCGCCAGAATGATGCGCTCGACACTCGGATGAAGCTTCCTACCGTTCGGATTGAGGTGGAGATCTGTGAGATGAAAGAATGTGAATGTCCCATCGGGGCCAAACTCGAAGCGCGGCGCATTTGCCGCGCCAAACATCTCGTCAGTGGAAACACATCCCGCCGCAGCCGCAAAAGCGACAGACGACGCAATAAACGACCTTCTCGTTGTTACCGCTTGCATGTTCTCTCCTTTCTTGTCAGTCCAA
>OCTX011778008.1_pt1 | contig 13286 bp, 13 predicted proteins | sample 1539691 | NCBI WGS metagenome assembly OCTX01 (sample SAMN02144231, study PRJEB22623) | gut metagenome | biome: sheep rumen | host: Ovis aries | place: New Zealand
TTCATTCTTCATTCTTCATTCTTCATTCTTCATTCTTCATTCTTCATTCTTCATTCTTCATTCTTCATTCTTCATTCTTCATTCTTCATTTCCCCAGCTATTCGTTTAGTTTCCTCTTTCGCCTCCTTCCATTTGGGGAAAAAGCGGTCCATGACGGCATAGAAATCCTTGCCATGATTGGGAACGATGAGGTGAGCCAATTCGTGAACAACCACATGTTCCACGCACCACTTTGGCAAGAGCAACAAATAGGCACTAAAGCAAATAATACGTCTCTTTACGTCGCAACTACCCCATTTGGAGATTGTTGCCCGATAATACACCTGATTGGGTTTCACGTTCATCAGTTTGGCATATTTATCCACCATAGGAGGGATCAATGCCTTTAGTTTTACCAAAGCCTCATCACATTTTTCCCGTGTATCTAAGGGCAATTGATTGAAAAAGTCGTAACGTTGTTGTTGTCGTTCTCTTGTATTCTCTCTCGCCTTCTCTATCCAAGCCTTGTTTTCCTCTATGAATTTCTCAACGACAGAACGAGGTGTGCCGATGGGAGCCGACACGTGAACATCCCCATTCTTGACTATGCTCATGCGCAATGCCTTTGTGCGTTTAAAAGTTACTACGATTGCCATACGATTTCATTTGTTTACGCAAAATTACGAAAAGTAGAGAGCAAAACAAAGAAACTCCCCCACTATTTTGCTATCCTGGATTATGTTAGAACAATTTTCATATAGGATTATCGTTTTTCACAACTTATCATATACTAAATGTTTTCTGTCTGTTCACCCATTTTTCAATCTACAATCTTCAATTTTCATTATTTTGTCAAGACCTCCCCTAAAATATGATAATCACTTCAACACCAACGAGTTAGTATTTTCAAGACCTCCCCTAAGACCTCCCCTAAGACCTCCCATAGACCTCCCGTAAGACCTCCCGTCGATGCTTGCTTAATTTTGTAAACAAAAGGATTCTGATGAAGTATTATCAGTTGAATGTATATTGACCGAATGCGAGAGAAAAAACCGAACATCAAGACTCCATTTGGGTGAGGTCTTACGGGAGGTCTATGGGAGGTCTCACGGGAGGTCTTAGGGGAGGTCTTGAAAATGTTAAATCACTGATAAAGAACGAATTAACCTAAAAAACGGGAGGTCTTGAAAAAAAGAAGAATGAAGAATGAAGAATCGACTATTTGTAATTAGACAATTCACAATTAATAATTCACAATTAACCTCTCGCAATCACTTAAGGCTCCCTTCCCTTGGGGAAGGGCTGGGGATAGGCCTCAAACCATATCTTTAGACGATGTAAACCATTCGTTTGTAACGCACAAAGCAATGGTTTGTAGCATATAAAGCAATGATTTATAATCTAACGGCTGGCTATTTATAACTTTCAGACAAGACATTTTACAGTTCCTCATGTGGACTTGCATAGTTGGCTAATATCATCTGCCTTCTGCGGCATCTATATCATGCAAACAGAAAAAGCGAAGCTGAATGGCTTCACTTTTTCAGTCTGATAAATTGGAATATACATTCTTATTGCAAAGATGGAATATCTTCTTTTGAATATAGAACTATCTTATCACGCATCCATTGGTTGAATTGTTCCTTGCCGATACCTATCTCATTTTGGAGAAATCTATAAAATACCTCATCATCCTCACCTGTAGCCAATGCCCGTTTCAATGTTTGATAGCCACCTTTCTTAAATAGTTCGTAACACACAATCTTACCTACAAGATATGAAGGGGCTGTCTGATTGTCCATGGTATAGAACTTATCATCCATGTTCGATATGTCTGAGCTTGGATGCAAGTCTAACCATTCCTTCATCCGCCCGTAGTGCTGCCTATGGGATAAACCAAATTCTATCTGCTCAGTATTCACATATTCGGCCATCCCTTGAACTAACAGTAGATGGGCATCAGGATATGTCGGGTTTATAAGCCGTGCAATTTCGTGCTGATAGTTTTCTCCGCCAGCAGAATCTCCATAAATAATGAAGTTCTTTCTATCGAAGGTGCCGCCGGAATTGCCTTGTTCATCCCCCATGCCTATAAGATAGTCATACCCTTTCATTTTTTGTTGTTCGTATACATTGGGAGCGATGTATTGCGTGATACGTTGGGGGAGATTTACACCCAGTTTGTCATGCAGCATATTAATCAGGTTGTTTGCTTCCTGAGCCTTCTTTTTGTTAAAGTGGAATTCTGGATAATAGCAGTAATCAATCAGTCCTACCGTATTGCGTGGCCAATTGCGTGTGTAGTAATCTAACCAGTTGTAAATCTTAAACTCGCCTTTCTCGTCCTTTTTTACAATGTGGTTGGTTATTGCAAGCACAAATACAGCTTTATTATCGTTATAAGGCGTATAGAACATTGAACGTATTACATACGTACCGTTTTCAGGCCGTATCTCCAATACCTTATTAAGATAAGCATAAAGATTTGTATTAAGAAAGCCTTCACTACTGATGAGGTCGGGCTGTTTCCATTTGTGCTTGTCAGCTTCATTCCATTGGGGGAAAAAAGTAGCGGAATCATCATGAGCCTCCAAAAATGATTTCCACAAATCATAGACCAATGCCTTGTTAGGGTCTGCATTGCTCTCTACATTTACCTGATTGGAAACCCACTCCCAATTTTGCGATCTGCATCCCAAAGGAATGGTGAGAAAAAGTAAGATGATGATTTGTTTCATTAGTTACAGAGATATTGATTAATTAACGGGAAAACCGACTCGAGTGTTTGTCCGTGATGTGGATTGCTGCCATATTCCAATCCAACAGAGATATATGCTTCTATTGATCCTTTTTCCTTCTTGGTCAATTGGTTTCCCAAGGAAGATATGATTGTATCTTCTCCAAGACGGTCTATCAGTTTCACGATGACATCTCCATGGTCATAACTGGCCGCTCCTGCACCGCTGAAATCCAATAGCATCAATTTCTTGATGTCTTTTTGATCACCTTCAATTGCCTTATTGAGCAATTTGCAATAACTGATTCCATGATAATCATCAGTTGCAATCCTCAGCTCTTCTTCCACGTAAATGCCTTTTACGTCTTTACCGCTAAAATAGATGATATCGTTCATGTAAAGATAACATCCGATACTCCCGATGATTGCTACAACAATCAATAAAAACAGCAACAATTTCTTCATTTGGATTGCGAATTATGATTTGCCACATTAGGTTTCACACCCTTTTTCTTGATGAACCGAATGAGTAAAGCCCACAATGCCAATATTGTCACGATTGTGATCGTATGTCGAAGCGGACTCTCGATTTTGTGAGCCTCCCTTTGTGCATGGGTAAAATAGTCATCCGGAGTCAAAGCAGTTTTTGCATCCAGATTTCGGCTTCGTAGAGTTTCTGCCAATTGCAGTGTGTCCGCTCTATTCAAAAGTGTATCCATCCCATTGCGTTGACGATGAAAGAGATACAACGAATAGGTGGATGAGGAAGAATCATTGATTTCCGATGAGATTGCTTTATCTTGTATAGTCACGAACACGCTATCATCCTGTACCCATAAATGCTCTACACGTCCACTGCCTTCTTGGTAAGGACCTTTTTCTCGGATACATGCCGTTTCCGGCATATCGACAGCAGAAAGGTAGTGGCTTGCAGAAAGTGGTGCTTCCCAATAATCACCGAAGCCCAGGTCGACACCTTTCGTCTCGGAGATATACACACTTCCGATAAGTCCCAACACGGCCTCCATGCCAATGAACAAGGCAGGAGTGATGGCAGCCAGCAACACTATCAACCGTTTATGGCTCCAGTTTCTTCTTCGTACAATCCTCCACGCCACTACGGAACTAAGGAGTCCGAGTACAGCGGCGACGATCAAAGCAATGATGGCAAATATGATAAGGGAAATGATCAGCATCTTTTCATCTGTAATTTGTGGAGGTAAAAAATGGGATTTGCCTTATCTCTTTAAGTGAGAGTCCAAAATATCGATAAGTTGCATATCGGTAAACTTCTTTTTGTATGGATCGAATTTGGGCATTTTCAAAGCGTTGGGGTCTATATCTTTTGTTGTTGTTTGCCCTTGGCTAATGGCAGATATCCTCTGTAACGGCAGATATTTTTTATGACGTGCTGTATCACTCTCGCATATATCACTCTTGCAACATATTGAGTCGGACATAACCACTACGGTATCTTGTTTTACCACTGTACTGTTCGGACAGTTTTGTCCAAATGCATAACCATGCTGATAAAACAAGACTATTAATCCTATGATCTTTTTTAAATCTATCATAAATTCCTATTTGTTCTGTCCTTTCTTGGTTCTTCTTATCTCAGAATACATAACCACTGCAAGAAGCAGTTGTGAGATAAAACCGCACCACAGCCCTATTCTGCCAATTACATTGTCCCTCAAATCTGGGACAATGAGCAAAATGCCAAAAATCACCATTAGCACAACGGAAAGGGCAAAAAGAAATCGAAGATGCTTCAATCTATTCATAATAATTCCGATTTATCTGTCTGCAAAGTTACGAATTTTCTTACATTATTCGTTTATAGAATGTGTTAAAATGTCTTTCTATACTCATATATGCCCCCTTGGTTATTTCGGAAAAAAACAACACACCATTATACTCTTATTAATTCGACGATAGCATCAAGAATTCTTCTTATAACTAACAACCGCCCATGAACCCATGAAGAGGGCAAAGCATGTGAGAGCAAGCACTTGATGGGCGATTCCACTAAATCCTCCACCACGAACGAATACCGTACGAACGGCATCTATGAAATAATGCATGGGATTGACGTAAGTAGTGGCGTATGACCAATCGGGCATGGAACGCGTGGGAGTGAAAAGACCACTCAATAACAACAGACAAACCACAAAGAACCACATGACAAATATGGCTTGTTGCATGGTGTCGCTATAGTTGCTAATGAGTAAACCTAACGAAGAGAAAAACAAAGCCAATAGCATAGCCAATAAATAGACTAACCACAAAGGCCCTTGACAGGTGATACCATAAACAGCCCAAGCCAACAAGAGACATACGGTAACGATGAAGAGTCCGATAAGCCAATAGGGAATGAGTTTGGCTAAGATAAAAGCCCACTTCGATACAGGCGTAACATTGATTTGTTCAATGGTACCCGTCTCTTTCTCACTCACGATATTCAAGGCAGGCAAAAATCCACACATCAACATCATCACGATAGCCAACAAGGCAGGAATCATGAATACTTTGTAATTCAAGTGTTTATTGTAAAGAAATAACGTTGACACCTTGGATTGTATAGCTGCAATTTCGGGATTCACATTAGCCGTCACAATTTGTGAAAGATAACTGCTACCGATTCCTCCCTTTGTACCATTAACGGCATTGGCAGCAATCAACACGGTTGGGGATGTGTTTCCCCCACCATTGCTAAGAGTTAGGTCGCGACTGAAGTTTGGTGGAATGACCAATACGATATCAGTACGACTTTTCTCTATTTCCTTCAAGGCAGCATCATACGAAGGTTGTTGTCCGCTAAAGATAAAGTAATTGCTTTGCTCAATGCTATGTACCAATCGCTGACTCATGGTAGAACGGTCATTATCAACCACACTGACACGGATGTTTTTCACTTCCTGATTCATCACCCACGGCATTACGCACATAATCACGATAGGAAACACGAAGATGAGTTTGGGCAGAAATGGATTGCGACGTATCTGCAAGAATTCTTTTTGTAAAAGATATTTTAGCATAACAATGAACTTTATACATGAACTATTCCAATCGTGTCTTAAACTTAGCCAACGAAACGGCAAGCAACAGGAGGGTCATTCCAGATAGGATGATGACCTCGCCCATCACCTCACCAATGCCAACACCCATAATCATCAATTTGCGCATCGCCTCGATATAATAACGTGGTGGAACGACGGCGGATATCCATTGCAAAATCGTAGGCATTGACTCTATGGGAAAGAGCATTCCTGAAAGCATGACAATCGGCATGAGCAATACCATGGCAGAGAGCAACAAAGCCATGAGTTGACTGGTGGCGATATTGGAAATGAACAATCCGAGCGACAAAGCCAAGAGAATATAAATACCACTCACAACGAAAATCCAGACAATAGAACCAGCCAACGGAACGCCAAGTACATAGCGAGCCATGAGCAAAATGCTGATAAGGATAAGAAATGCCAATATCAAATAAGGTACCGCCTTGGCAACAATAATCATCAACGGACGAACGGGAGAAACGAGTAACACTTCCATCGTACCTCTCTCCTTCTCGCGCACGATGCTGATAGAGGTCATCATGGCACAAATCAACATGAGCAACATACCCATGATGGCAGGTACGAAATTATATGCTGATTTCATCCGCGGATTATAGAGCATCTTTTGATTTACATTGAACATTGACCGTTGACCATTGACCATTTGACCATTGAGGATGATTTGGGTGGCGTAGGCAGACCATTGTTGAGCCATATTGGGGTCGGAAGCATCAACGATGAATTGTAAGCCACTTTTCTTCGAAGCGAAATCCTTGCCAAATACTATCGCCATGTCGGCACGTTGATTGCGAATAAGTTGTTCGGCTTCACGACTTGTACTTACGGTTGCCGTGATATTGAAATATTCCGATGCAGACAGGCGTTCTACGGCTGATTGAGTCAAGTGATCCATCTGTGAGGTAACAACCACAAGGCGTACATTCTTCACATCATTAGTAATGGCAAAACCGAAGAGCAACATCAACACGATGGGCATTCCGAAGAGGATAAGCATCGTGCGACGGTCGCGCAAGATGTGATGTGACTCCTTGATGACAAATGATACAAATTGTTTCATGACTTTTCGTAATAACGTTATAACGTAATATCGTAATAACCGAAAAAAACTTCAATCCCCCGAACGTGTTGCCTGACGAGCCAAGTAGGTAAACACATGGTCCATATCAGGTTGTTTGAAACGACGTTTCAGTTCGTCGGGCGTACCGAGAGCACTAATCTTTCCATCCACCATGATAGAGATGCGGTCGCAATATTCAGCCTCATCCATATAGTGAGTAGTGACAAAGACGGTAATGCCTCGGTCGGCAGCATCGTAAATGAGTTCCCAAAACTGACGACGAGTAGCAGGGTCTACCCCACCCGTCGGTTCATCGAGAAACACCACCCCTGGTTCATGGAAGATAGAAACCGAGAAAGCCAGTTTTTGTTTCCATCCCAATGGCAGACTCTTCACCAAATCATTCTTATGTTCTTCGAACTTCAACCGACGTAGCAATTCATCGGTTTTCGCTTTTATCTCCTCACTTTTCATACCATAAATACCAGCAAAAAGGCGAATATTTTCCGCTACGGTTAAGTCTTCATAGAGCGAAAACTTCTGCGACATATAACCAATATGTTTCTTTATCTGCTCATGTTGGGTACGAATATCATAACCAACCACCGTTCCAGTACCACTCGTAGGTTGATTCAATCCTGTCAACATGTGCATAGCAGTAGTCTTTCCCGCACCATTCGCCCCAAGAAAACCGAATATCTCACCACGTTTCACGCTGAAACTGATGTCGTCAACAGCATGGAAAGTGCCAAATGCTTTCACTAAGTGTTGAACCTCTATCACGTTGTCGGAGTCATTGACCGTTGAGGATTGAGCATTATCTGGTGTTCTGTTGATTCCTGGTGGATTGAAAATGTCGGCAAAGCGGTCGAGAATGATTTCGGGATTATCGATACCACGCAGTTGACCTTGGTCGAGGAAGGCAACACGTTCGCAACGACGCACCTCATCCAGATAAGGCGTAGAGGCAACGATGGTAATACCACGTTCTTTCAACATTCCCAACATTTCCCAAAACTCCTTACGACTCACAGGGTCAACTCCCGTAGTTGGTTCGTCAAGGAAAAGCACGCTGGGACTATGCACCAATGCACACGACAATGCCAATTTCTGTTTCATACCACCAGAGAGAGCGCCCGCCTTGCGATTGTGAAAGCGTTCTATTTGCGAGTAGATGGCCCGAATGCTATCATAACCCTCTTCTACCGTCGTGCCAAAGAGTGTAGCAAAGAATTCCAGATTTTCTTGCACGGTCAAGTCTTGATAGAGCGAGAACCTACCAGGCATATATCCCACACGCCGACGAATATTCCTCATCTGGCGAACGGTGTCAAAGCCATCTACCGTAGCCGTTCCTTGATCTGGCAACAACAACGTGCAAAGGATACGGAACATCGTGGACTTTCCTGCACCATCAGGTCCTATCAGCCCAAACACTTCGCCCTTATCAACGGAGAACGAAACATTGTCTAAGGCTTTCACTTTGCCGTACGACTTAGATACCTGATTCACTTCTATTGCTTGCATGACAGTAGCAAATTGATTACTTTTCACTCTTTACGTCCGTGAATTTCACTTCTCCATACATGCCTATCTTGGCAAAGCCATCGTTTTTAATCGCTATCTTTACCGCATAGACCAAGTCGGCACGTTCATCATCAGTCAGGATGGTCTTGGGAGTAAACTCACTACGACTGCTTATCCATGAGATAGTTCCCTCGTATTCCTTCTTCTTTCCGTCACCATAGTCGGCAAACACCTTGGCTTTCTGTCCTACCTTGATATTTTGCAACTGGGCGGAAGTAACATAAGCACGGATAAACATGTGTTCGATATCAGCCACTTTCAACAATGGTTTCCCCGTTGCCACAAACTCACCTTGTTCTACATACTTTTCCAATACGGTTCCGTTGATGGGAGCTTTCACATGACACTTTTTGAGTTGGTCGCGAAGTTGACTCACCTGCACGTCTGTTGCAGCCATCTGTTTGTCGAGTGCGCGCGTATTGGTTGAAAGCGATGAAATCTGCGCATCGAGTTGACGTTGAAGCACCTGTACTTGCGAAGTGGCATCATCGAGCATCTTACTGGGTGCGGCACCATCAGCAACCAGTTCTTTATATCTGCGTTGTTCTGTTTGTGCCTTTGCCAATTGTTGTCGTGTAGCCGCAATCTGCTTCTGCATGTCGGGTTTCTGACTTTGATAGACTTGTTTCGTAGCACCCAATTGTTTTATTTTCAACCATATCTGCGTCGTGTCTACCAATCCGATTTCCTGTCCCAATACGATGTTGTCGCCTTCGTTGACGTTGAAGAACTGCAATGCGCCACTCTGTTCGGCAAACACGGTAGTTTCGGTTGCTTCAAACGTACCTGTTGCATCGTACTCTTTTACCTTATCTCCGCAAGCACAAAGCATCAGCACAGCACTTGCCAACATCAACATCTCACGCTTGGCGTTGCAACCACGTTTGTTCCGCATTCTCATCATTGAATTTTTCATATCGTATATTATTTTTGTTGTTTCTAAAAAACTAATCACTCACTACTCATTCACCGTGTACTTCAGTTCATACATCTTTTTCAGCATCTCAATCTCATGCATAGATTGTTGTACACGTGCCGCGTCTTCCGCGTTGATTTCGCGCAACAAGTCGTTCACATCTATGATACCATGACGAAGTTTTGATTCGGCAGCCTTGCGAACTTGTGAACGAAGGGTGATAATCTCCTCATCTTCTGCCATCAACCGACGGTATCGGTCAATACTTTCGCTTTGCTGAATCTTTTCCAAATTGTTGTTGAATAAGAACACATCACGTTGAACGTTGAACATCGAACGCTGAACATTTAGCTTTGCCTTATCGTTCTTGCGAGTGTATAGCGCACCGATATTCCACGAGAGACGCGCGCCAATCATACCATTGAGTGACCATTGACGATGCATCATGTCCTCAAACAAATTATAACCAGGATAACCATAAAAGCCTTGTGCGAAAACACCAAAGCGAGGCATCAGTGCAGAGTTGAGAGCCTTTTCTTGCGCATCAACCAAACGAATCCGTGCATCTATCAGTCGTAGTTCTGGACGATTGTTTCCTTGCGTTAAGCTAACGGCTTTTGGTTTGACGGGATTTGTTATCTCCATTCCACAAAACACGCTCAGCATTCTTGCCATTGTCTGACGTTGCGATTGTAAGTTGGTCAACTGCTGAATAACATTCAATCTTTCCGCCTTGATATTTTGGTAATCGCTCTCTGCTGCCGTACCGTTCTTAAACATCGAAGATAGTTTCTTCTCGTTTCCATTCAACAATTCCTGCAAATCGCGATTCAATTGTATCTGGTCATCCAACAGCAATAAGGCGAAGTACATTTCATTCACACGCTTGCGTACATTATATAGATTTACTTCATTTTGAGCTGCCTCCACATTTCCTTGTTGTCGAACCACCTCTTTCTGATTCTTGATAGCCCCACCATCATAAACCGTTTGTTGTACGTCTATCCCTACGCGATATTGGTCTTTCTTCAACCCTTGCATATTGATTCCCATTTGTTGATACATCGACTGCATCTGGTCTGGAAAAGCCGTTACAGCACTTTGATAAGTGGCTTGAGCCGTAGCAGACACTTGTGGCAACCAACCCTTTTGGATATTCTGTACGGTCAAGTCGGTTGTCTGCCGTATCAAATCCATTTGTTGAATCAACGGATAGTTTTTTTCTGCTGCCAGTTGACATTCCTCTAAGGTTTGCGTGCGCCCCTCTTCTACTCGTTCGTTCGTTTGAGCATGCATTCCAGACAAAGCAACAACCGTCAACAATATGCTTACTATTTTTCTCATATCAATGCTTGTTATGTTTGTATGTTGCAAATTTACGATATTATTTGCACATCTATACTATCCATTTCGATGAATATATGTCCTTTTCGTACAATTTCAACAATTTTGATAGTTTATTTGGAAAGTTTCATTATCTTTGCATCATAATAAGCATAACGAATGAAAAGATTAAAGCAATTCAACTTGAGCCAATTGAGCAGTATTCTGGATAGTAATAACTATAATGTCGACCCCAATGACAATCAGGAAGAACAATTGGTAAGCGAATACCTATCCAAACATTTGCTCATAGCGCGCAATCCTCCTGTTGCACAACTGATGTCGAGATTAGAAGGAGACACGGTCATTATGCCCGAGATGCGCGTCATCATACTCACGAAAGGTCATGCCAATCCCATTATCAATCTCACAGAGCACTACTTTGAAGCAGGACAAATGATTTTTCTAAGTCAGAATAGCATTGTGCAACCCCAAAATTATACCGATAATCTGAGTGGTTTCGGTTTGTCACTTACCAACGAGATTTTGAGTCTTGCCTTCCCAACTGACATTCCCCAACTGATGGATGGTCATGTACGTGATTGTTGCTTCACGTTGACAACGGAGGAGATAAAACAAGTGGAGGAATTGCATACCATATTATATAACTCAACGCATCATGGAAAGATTAGTACACAAGCGGTGCTTAGTCTGACCGCTGCCTTTCTTTGGCAAGCTGACTATCTTTGGAAACGCCACATGAATGAAAACAGTAGTTCACTATCTCGTGAACAAAGATTGTTTACCGATTTCGTTCAACTCGTTAGTCGATACGCTACACAAGAACACAATATCGACTTTTATGCGCAAAGGCTTTTTCTCTCTCCCCGTTATATGAGTACATTGGTGAAACAAGTCAGCGGAAAAGCCGCCAAGCAATGGATAGACGATGCAATCATTACTCGTATTAAAGCAGAATTGCGCCACACGAACAAAAGTGCAGCCCAAATAGCCGACGAAATGAACTTCCCCAATCCATCATTCTTCTGCAAGTATTTCAAGCGCATGACGGGTATGACTACGCAAGCGTATAGAGAAGGAGGAAGTAGGAATTAGGACTTACGAAGTATTCGCCTATCGGCGAGTATGAATTATGAAGTAGGAAGGTGGAATTACGATGTAGGAAGTAGTGTGACAAAGTCACAGGATTAAAGTATTGAAGTGTTGAAGTAAGAAGTACTTCTTACATTAAAACTTCATACTGTGACTTTGTCACACTACTTCCTACATCGTAATTCATACTTCATACATCTTTACAAAGTTTTGTTTGGATTTTCTTGTAAACTAGGATTGGAAGTGCGAGGAAATGGGTTTGAATGGTTGAAATTATACGTTATTTTGAAAGATATAATGAGTTTTGGCAGAAAATATATATCATTTTTGGGCGTAACTCTATGCTTTATGAGGGTTAAAGATATGCTTTACGAGAGTCAAAATCATGCTTTTTTCGAAGAAATTGGTGGTTTTTAGTAGTCATTTCATCCGCCACAAAAACATAAATAATTGACAATCAATTGATTAATAAAAAGCCGCTATTTTTCAATATTTCGAACCACTTCTAAAATGTTTTGAAATAACGGCTGGAATTTGAGGCAAAATTGCGAAATAGCATGACAAACCGCAAATAACAAAAAGATTACCCACTATTAATAAACTATTGATTATTTTATTTTTTTAGTAGTTTAGAGAGTTATTTCGGATTTTTTTGTTAATTTTGCATATTCATTTAAAAAATTATTTATAACGTTATAATTTTTATGAACAACACTTTATTAATTACCGTTTTCTTGACGGCTGTTACCTTGGTGCTTGCTGCATACGTCATCGCCAAGCTAATCGGTCCGCGCTCGTACAATACGGTAAAAGGAGAACCCTATGAAAGTGGTATTCCTACCCGTGGTAGCTCGTGGCTACCCGTATCGATAGGCTTTTACCTCTTCGCTATCCTTTTCCTGATGTTCGACATTGAGACCGTATTCCTCTATCCATGGGCAGTCGTCGTTAAGCAGTTTGGCCCGATGGCACTCGTCAGCATCGGTTTCTTCCTGTTAGTACTGGTATTTGGCCTTGCATACGCATGGCGGAAAGGAGCACTGGAATGGAAGTAAGAAAGCCACACATCAAGAGTATTCCTTATGACGAGTTTAAGGATAATGCCGGATTAGAGAAACTTGTTGACGAGTTACACGAGGGAGGCGTAAACGTAGTGGTAGGTTCGCTCGACCAAGTCATCAACTGGGGTCGTTCCAACTCACTTTGGTCGCTCACCTTCGCCACGTCATGCTGTGGTATTGAATTCATGGCATGTGGATGTGCTCGTTACGACTTCGCTCGTTTCGGTTTTGAGGTAACGCGTAACTCTCCCCGTCAGGCAGACCTTATCATGTGCGCCGGTACTATCACGCACAAGATGGCTCCTGCACTAAAACGTCTCTACGACCAAATGGCAGAGCCGAAGTATGTGGTTGCCGTAGGTGGATGTGCCATCAGTGGCGGTCCGTTTAAATCGAGCTACCATGTGGTAAAAGGTATTGAGGAAATCGT
>OCTX012273472.1_pt1 | contig 13285 bp, 9 predicted proteins | sample 1539691 | NCBI WGS metagenome assembly OCTX01 (sample SAMN02144231, study PRJEB22623) | gut metagenome | biome: sheep rumen | host: Ovis aries | place: New Zealand
AATGACAAGAAGGCTCGTATTATCGAGGAAGCTAAGTCAGAAGCTGAGGAGATTCTTTACAGGGCTGAGAAGACTGCCAGTAGAATCAGAGTGACAAAAAGAAGAAATGATGAACCGCCATCGTTCAGGGCGTCTGAACTGTCACAGGAAGAGAAACAGACTCTTCGTACAGCTTCAGATATATATGCAGCTTCACTTATATATACAGATGAAATGCTGACAGAGGTTGACCATCTTGTTATGGATTCTTACGAGAAGATAGAGCAGGAGTACTCACGTATGAGGAGCACTCTCAGAAAGAAGATAGAAGATATTTCTGAGAATAAGGCTGAACTTATGAGTAACTTAAATGGGCTTAAGTCAAATGACAGATATGCTCAGATACTTGAATTAAGTGACCTTTTGTCTATGGAGCTTTACAGAGAAAGAGAAAAGGCTAAGGCTCATGAGAAAGAGGAAAAGGCTCAGATGCGACTTGAACTTGAAGAAGAGGATGGCATGCCTAAAAAGAGCGTCAGTCGTCCATCTATAAGTCCTGATAGAACTGCAAAAAAACTTGAAAATGAGAAGAATAACGGACTTGATATAAAGGTGATGGACAGATCTGACGAAGTTATTAGGTAAGTTATTTTTGTTGTGTTACAGTGTTTTAGTTACGTCTTTACGTTTATTCTTTTTGTCTTCATATAGCATAGAATCAGCTTTTGTTAATTCTGCTTCAACATTTAAATGATCGCTGAGCACAAGCTCCTGAATACCAATACTGAAATCTATGTAGTATGGTTTATTATTTGTTTCATTTAGTCTATCCTGATAGTAGGACATACTTTCGATTATATTCTTCATTTTTACATCTTTCATATCAGGTGTAAAAATAGCGTACTCGTCACCACCGATACGGGCAATAACAGTTCCTTTTGGAAAGCTCTTTCTAAGAGTATTAGCTATACTGACAAGTGAGTAATCACCTTCCTTATGTCCAAAACGGTCATTGACCTGTTTCAGATTGTCCATATCGATATAACCTATAAGACCTTTTTTGCCAGAATAACTTTTGTTATTAATGAGCTGTTTTACGGCTTCAAAGAATCCACGTCTGTTATAAAGTCCGGTCAGTTCATCTGTTACAGAAATAGCATTTAACTGGTCGTTCTTTTCACGAATCTCACTCATGGTTTGTTCGAGTCTGTTTTGAATTGCCATTTCCTGTTTCATCAGACTTAGGAACTTTAATGAGGTACTTAACTGAAGTGATGAAGAGTATACCTTGTTAAATTTTGATATATCAGTTTCACATAAGAACAGTCCGTGCTGTGTCTCGTTAGTGAAGAGAGGAGTAAGCACCATGGTGTGCCTTCTTTCATTTGGAGTGTTCCTGTTATTGAATATCATATGTGATGGAAGAATACGTTTGGAGGCATCAAGTACTCTTGCCTTTCCGTCCTTACAGTAGGTCTGCAGAAGAATATACTTTGGAATATGCCACATACCGTCATCCATAACTGTTGGAATCTCATCATACAGATAAACATACACACTCTTAAAACCGCTATATGTACATAGATTTTCAGCTATCAGCTTGTAGCATTTTTCATCATCATATGCAGTAAGAAGAGTATCTCTTGTAAGTCTCATGGACTGCCATACATTTTCCTTGTTCAGCTTAACTTCTGATATATATTCATTAGATATGTAAAATGACAGATATGCAAGGATAGTATTAAATACAGATTCCAGCTTATGATGCTTATCATCAGGAATTTTAAGATTCAACATAAAGTTGGAAAAAATATTCATGAGATAAATCATTTTGTTATGTGAGAAATAGTATATAATGATATCGCTGTTAAGAACCTGTTCAGTTTTGTAAATCAGTTCATCATTTGTATAATTATGATCAGTATACAGAATATCCATAAATATACTGAAGTATTTATCCAATACATCAAATAGCTGATTAGAATAAAATGTATTGTAATAGTGATTCATAAAAATGTCTTTAAATTTTTTGCTAAGTGAGTTCGCATCATAAGAGTCTATGTTGCTGTTTATGTCATCAAGCATATGCTTATCTGTGGCAGGGTTACAACCACAGGACAGCCTTTTTATCAGGCTTGAATGCAGGATTGACATAGAAGTCTTTCCTGAGTTGATAAGTTCTATAGCCTGGTATACGGCATTATATCCGAGGTCCATTATTCGGTTATCTACTGTAGTCAGCTGAGGTGTAAGAGATAAAGAAGTAATAGTATTATCATAGCCTGTAACAAGGATGTCTTTACCGATTACAAGACCTCTTTTTTTGATGGCATTATAGCCTCCGATGGCCATGGTATCATTAGCAAAAACTATCGCCTGCATTTCTGGATTATTATCCAGCATCTTATCTACAAGCTCCTCTGTAAATTCAGAGAAATTACCATAGGCAACTTTCTTCTCGTTATATTCGATTCCGTTTTCGGCAAGTACCTCTTTATATATATTGAATCTTTCGAGAGCATCTGCATTTTCAAGACGTCCACTTACGAAACCTACATCTGTGCAGCCGTGATCCTTGATGAGATGCTCTATAGCTGCTCTCATTCCTGAAGAACCCTCGGTATAGAGAAATGGATAGCCCGGAATCTCTGCCTCGACGGTTATAACAGGTATATCAAAAGAATCCAGAAATGCTTTCTTGTCTTCTGCTGACAGAAAACTGCCGATAGATCCTATGGATATTATCAGAGCATCAAGAGATTTCTTATTTGCATAATAAAAAATGGAATTATATTGATAGTCGTATTTGGCATTGACCGGATCATTGTAAAATGCATTTAGAAACATGCCGGGGAATATGGTGAGATTAACATCAGCCTCCTCGGCAGCATATTCAACACCTTTACAGATTTCAAAGGCATAATCATTGTCAAGATGACAAGTAAAAAAACCTATATTAGGTCTATTTCTATCGTTCATGCTTTACCCCTTTCGCGTAAACGTTTTTATTGTGTAACCCACTTTCTAGTGTACCATATTATGTTCATTTTTTAAAGTCAAAGCATGTCCGTTTCAGTAGTTTTGTTAGTTTACAAAGAGTGATAAATACTTTATAATGACGTAGTCAAAGAAAGTATATTCATTGTTAATAGGAGGAAAAAATGGATTACAAAAAATCAGGAGTTGATATCGAAGCCGGTTACAAATCAGTTGAACTGATGAAGGAGCACGTAAAGAAAACTATGAGACCTGAAGTTCTTGGAGGACTCGGTGGATTTGCGGGCGCATTTGATCTTAAGAAAATTAAGGAAATGGAAGAGCCTGTGCTTCTTTCCGGAACTGATGGATGTGGAACCAAGGTTAAGCTTGCTTTTGTTCTGGATAAGCATGACACCATCGGAATAGATGCAGTGGCAATGTGTGTGAATGATATAGCATGTGCTGGCGGTGAACCATTATTTTTCCTTGATTATATAGCGTGCGGCAAGAACTATCCGGAGAAAATAGCAACTATCGTATCAGGTGTAGCTGAGGGCTGCAGACAGTCAGAAGCTGCATTAGTAGGCGGAGAAACAGCAGAACATCCGGGACTTATGCCGGAAGATGAATATGATCTTGCAGGCTTCGCTGTTGGCGTAGTTGATAAGAAAGATCTTATAACCGGAGAAAATATTAAGGCTGGAGACAAGCTGGTTGGTATAGCGTCTTCAGGTGTACACAGCAATGGATTTTCTCTTGTAAGACAGATATTTGATATGTCCAGAGAGTCATTGGATACATATTATGAAGAGCTTGGTAAAACGCTTGGTGAAGCTCTTATAGAGCCTACAAGAATATATGTAAAAGGATTAAAGGCTGTTAAGCAGGCAGGTGTTACTATAAAGGGCTGCAGTCATATTACAGGAGGAGGATTCTATGAGAATATTCCTCGTATGCTTCCGGAGGGGACAGGAGTTAAGATAGACAAGAATTCTTATGAGGTTCCTGCTATATTTAAACTCATGGCAGAAAAAGGAAATGTTGAAGAACATATGATGTATAACACATATAACATGGGAATCGGAATGGTGCTTGCAGTTGATGCTTCAGATACAGATAAAGTAATCGAGGCACTAAAGACAACAGGCGATAAGGCTTATGTAATAGGTGAAGTAATATCTGGAAATGGAAATGTAGAACTTGTCTAATATCCAAGGAGGACTGATATATGTTGAGAGTTCTTGTTCTTGTGTCTGGCGGAGGTACAAATCTGCAGGCTATAATCGACAGAGTTAATGATGGAACAATAAAAAACACTGAGATAGTTGGTGTTATAAGTAATAACTATGGAGTTTATTCTCTGGAGAGAGCTGCTAACGCCGGAATAAAGTCAGAGGTTGTAGCTCCAAAGGATTATCCTGACAGGTCTTCATTTAACAAAGCTTTGCTTGCCAAGCTGGATGAGTACAGACCTGACCTTATAGTGCTGGCAGGATTTCTTGTTGTTATTCCTGGTATAGTTATTCAGAAGTATGAGGGAAAGATAATCAATATTCATCCATCACTTATACCTTCCTTCTGTGGTACAGGTTATTATGGACTGCGCGTTCATAAGGCAGCGCTTGAGAGGGGAGTAAAGATATCAGGTGCAACAGTACATTTTGTTGATGCCGGTACAGACACAGGTCCTATTATTCTTCAGAAGGCCGTTGAAGTTCTGGACGGAGATACACCGGAGATACTTCAGAAGAGGATAATGGAAGAAGCGGAATGGAAGATTCTTCCTGAAGCTATAGGGCTTATAGCTGAAGGAAAGGTAAAGTATGAAAGAAAGCCGGATATGGCAAACTAAGATAAATAATCAGGCAGACGAATAGAAGGAGAAATATTATGAGGATATTAATCGTAGGCGGTGGTGGTCGTGAGCATGCTATAGCATGGGCAGTTGCAAAGAGTCCTTTATGCGATAAGCTGTATGCGGCTCCTGGAAATGCTGGTATATCAGAGCTGGCTGAGTGTGTAGATATATCTGTTATGGATGCACCGAAGCTTGTAGAATTTGCTAAGGCAAATCAGATAGATTTTGTTATAGTGGCACCGGATGATCCGCTTGCAGCAGGTGTTGCTGATGCATTCCTTGATGAAGGGATCAAGACCTTTGGACCTAGAAAGAATGCTGCTATCATAGAAGCATCAAAAGCTTTTTCAAAGGATCTTATGAAGAAGTATAATATTCCTTCAGCTGCTTATGAGACCTTTGATGATGCAGATAAAGCACTTAAATATCTTGAGACTATCAAGCCGCCATATGTTCTTAAGGCAGATGGTCTTGCACTTGGAAAGGGTGTTCTTATATGCAATACTCTCGAAGAGGCTAAGGATGGAATCAAAGAAATAATGATAGATAAAAAGTTCGGGGATGCCGGAGATAAGCTTGTTATAGAAGAATTTATGACAGGTCGTGAGGTTTCAGTTCTCTGCTTCTCAGATGGAAAGACTATACTTCCTATGACTTCTGCTCAGGATCATAAGAGAGCAGGTGATGGAGATACAGGACTTAATACAGGCGGAATGGGTACATTTTCACCAAGTCCGTTCTATACTGATGAAGTCGCAAAGTTCTGTGAAGAAAATGTATATCAGAGAACTATAGATGCAATGGCTCAGGAGGGAAGAGAATTTAAGGGTGTTCTTTTCTGTGGACTGATGCTTACAGAAAATGGACCTCGTGTACTCGAGTTTAATGCACGCTTTGGTGATCCGGAAGCTCAGGTAGTAATTCCGAGACTTAAGAATGATATAGTAGAAGTAATGCTTGCGTGTGCAGATGGAACTCTGGATAAGGTTAATCTTGAATTTGAGGATAATGCTGCAGTATGTGTAATGCTTGCATCTGAGGGTTATCCGGTATCCTATGAAAAGGGATATGAAATCAGAGGACTAGAGAACTTTAAAGATAAGGATAACTATTTTGTATTTCATTCAGGAACAAAATTCGCTGATAAAGAAGATGGAAGCAAGGTTGTTGTTACAAACGGAGGAAGAGTTCTTGGAGTGACAGCTCTTGGTCAGGATCTTATCGAGGCCAGAGCAAATGCTTATAAGGCTACAGAGCTTATAGATTTTGATAATAAGTATATGAGACATGATATAGGAAAGGCTATTGACGAACAGTGATAGATTATAAGTTTTCCGATACAATTAGATTAGTATTTAGAGAGGCTGCCCTGGTCGCAAAAAGACTTGGGAATTCTTATGTTGATTCCCGACATATATTTATTGCTCTTTATACAGTTCATCAGGGAGTGGCATATAGCGTAATGTTGAAGTCGGGGCTTAGGGCAGAGGATTTTCAGAAGCTTGCAGCTATTATCAGAGAGCAGACTATTGAACTTCAACCACTGGATTTTGTAGGCGGTTATACAGACAGAACTGATAAGATTATAGAAGAAGCTGTAGAGGACGCCAGAAGACTAAAACAGGATACGGTCGGTACAGAGTTGATGCTTATATCTATCCTGCGAGATATGAATAGTGATATATATAAGGCAATCAAAAATAAAAATATAAATGTATCGACTATGTGCGTAGAACTGCTTATGTCCATGGGACTGAGTAAGAAGGAAGCTGAAAAATATAGTTCTGAATATATAGTTAAGATCAAGAATAATAAAGAAAAAAGAAAAACTGTATCTATGCTGGAGCAGTTTGGAAGAGACCTTACAGAGATGGCTCAGGAAGGGGAGCTTGATCCGATTGTTGGAAGACACGATGAGATAGTGAGAGTTCTTCAGATACTTGGAAGAAGAACAAAGAATAATGTATGTCTTGTAGGAGAGCCGGGAGTAGGTAAGACAGCTATAGTAGAAGGCATGGCGCAGCTTATAGTGAGTGGCAGACTGCCGGGGGATTATAGTGATAAGAAGATAGTAAGTCTGGATCTGAATGGAATGGTTGCAGGAACCAGATACAGAGGTGACTTCGAGGAGAGATTAAAGAAGACACTTGATGAGCTTAAGTCAAGATCGGATATAATACTCTTTATAGACGAACTTCATACACTTATAGGTGCAGGTGGTTCTGAAGGAACACATGATGCGGCTAATATATTCAAGCCTGCACTTTCGAGAGGGGAGCTTCAGGTTATAGGAGCAACTACTCTTGAAGAGTACAGAAAGTATATAGAGAAGGATGCGGCTCTGGAAAGAAGATTTCAGCCGGTTACAGTTGATGAACCGACACCTGAAGAGACTGTGGATATACTTACTGAACTGGCAGATAGTTATCAGAAGTTTCATGGAGTAACCATTAGTCAGGGTGCTATAAAAGCATCAGTGGACATGTCAGTGCGTTATATAAATGACAGATTTCTTCCTGACAAGGCTATTGATCTGATGGATGAGGCGTGCTCCAGAATTAAAATGGGCAGTATACCTGAGGATTTTTCAGAAGAATATGATGATTCATATGTGAAAAAGATGAACGATGCCATAGAGGCAGCACTTTTTAGTGGCGATGTCGAGAAGGCGGGAAATCTTAGAAAAAGTCTTTCTGCAAGAAAAGAAAAGCGAAAGAAGACAGAAAACGCAGTGGTTACTGAGGATGATATAGCAGCAGTCGTTTCCGTGTGGACCAAAATACCGGTTTCAAGGTTATCAGAGTCCGAGCAGTCAAGGCTTCTCAGACTTGAAGATACCCTGCATCAGAGAATTATCGGACAGGATGCGGCTCTTAAGGCTTTGTCCGGATCTATCAGACGAAGCAGAGTCGGGCTGAGAGAATCAAACAGACCTATTGGCTCATTTCTTTTCCTTGGCCCTACAGGTGTAGGTAAGACAGAAGCTACTAAGGCTCTTGCTGAGACCCTTTTCGGAGACGAAAAAAGTCTTATAAGAGTAGATATGACAGAATATATGGAGAAACACAGCGTATCCAAAATGATTGGCTCTCCGCCTGGTTATGTCGGATATGATGAGGGTGGTCAGCTATCAGAGAAGATAAGAAGGAATCCGTATAGTGTTGTTCTTTTTGATGAGATAGAGAAAGCTCATCCTGATGTATATAATATACTTCTTCAGGTTCTTGATGATGGCATTATTACAGATGCCCAGGGAAGAAAGGTTGATTTTAAGAATACGATAATTATTATGACTTCTAATCTGGGAGCAAATAAAATCGTTGATCCCAAGACTCTCGGTTTCATTACTGATAACAGTGAAGAGAGAAGATTTGAAGATATGAAGTCTGCGGTTATGGAAGAGGTTAAGAAATCCTTCAGACCGGAATTTTTGAACAGACTTGATGATGTAATAGTATTCAGACCTCTTTCTGAAACTGAAATACTGGATATAGCAGGACTTCAGTTATCTGAGCTTAAAGCAAGGGTAAAGCAAAACTTAAAGATTGATATAAGCTACGGTATCAGACTGAAGAGATTTATATTTGAAAAAGGATATGATGAGAAGTTTGGTGCCAGACCGCTTAGAAGAGCTATACAGACTTATCTGGAAGACCCTCTTGCTGAATATATGCTTCGTGGTAAAGTATCTGAAGGAGATACCATCAGTATATCTGTAGGAAAGGATAAACTGGACTTCAAAATAAAAAAATAAAAAACAGCATAACTTAGTGTAGAAAATGATGCATTTTTTTGGTATTATGGGAATAGTTAGAAAACAAATGGCCGGGAGGTAATTTCAATGGCAGTAATAGATGAACTCATACGTGAAGAAGAGAACGGATCGCTCAGCTTTGGAAACTATGAGCTTACAAGTAAAACTAAAAAAGACGGATTTGAATATAACGGAGACAGTTATAAGATCAAGACATTTAATGAAATAACCAAGCTTGAGAGAAATGGAATGTTTGTATATGAATCAGTTCCTGGAACGGTTGTTCATGAATTTAGAGCTGATGATAAGAAGGTTACTTTCACTGTAGAAGGTGAAGCTGATGCTCAGATTACACTGGAGCTTGAGGCTGAGGCTGAATATAAAGTTCATGTTGATGATGTTTATGTAGGTCAGATGAAGACTAACCTTGGAGGAAAGCTCAGCTTAAGCGTAGAGCTTGAAGATAAGGATCTCATAAATGTGGTTATAGAAAAGAACTAAGATATTAATATCAGACTGAAAGTGCGAACAATAAATTGTTCGCATTTTTAGATTTAAAGGAGAACAAGGTGGCTAAAGAAAAACAGATATTTTTCTGCAAGGAATGTGGATATGAATCCAGTCGTTGGCTTGGGCAGTGTCCTGGCTGCAGGTCATGGAATACATTTGTTGAAGAGAAGGTTACAGTAAAGTCAAAAGCATCAAGTAAGACGGTATCTGTGTCGGAAAGACCGAAGGCAACAAGTATAAAGAATGTATCTTCATCAGAAGAATCCCGTATTCTGACAAGAATAGGCGAACTGGACAGAGTTCTCGGTGGAGGTATAGTAAAGGGCTCACTTGTGCTGGTAGGCGGAGATCCCGGAATAGGTAAGTCTACTCTGCTGCTTGAAATGTGTAAGAACCTTGTGGAAACGGATACAAGAGTTCTATACGTATCAGGTGAGGAATCAGTATCACAGATAAAGTCAAGAGCTGTCAGACTTGGAATTACTGAAGGAACAGTGATGGAAGAACGGCTCATGCTTCTAAGTGATAATGATATTGATAATATAGAAGGACAGATAGATGCTCTTAAAGCAGAGGTTGTAATTATAGACTCTATCCAGACTATTATGTCTGCAGATATTGATAATGCTCCGGGTACCATATCCCAGGTCAGAGAAGTCACAGCGAGACTTCTTCAGATAGCAAAGCAAAAGGATGCTGCAGTATTTATAGTGGGACATGTAACTAAGGAAGGTACTGTTGCAGGACCGAGAACATTAGAGCATATGGTGGATAGCGTTCTTTATTTTGAAGGTGATGAAAGCGGAGGTTTCAGACTCTTAAGAGCTAATAAGAACAGATTTGGTTCTACTAATGAGATAGGGGTATTTAATATGGTTGACTCCGGTCTCGAGGAAGTCAGTAACCCGTCTGAATTCTTTCTGAGTGGAAGACCTGTATCAGCTTCCGGGTCAGTTGTTGTATGTACCGTGGAAGGTACCAGGGCGCTTCTTGTTGAACTTCAGGCGTTATGCACTGATTCAAGCTTCAACATGCCAAGAAGAACAAGTGTGGGTTTAGATTATAACAGGGTAAATATGCTGATTGCAGTATTGGAAAAGCGTGGAGGCATCAGTCTGTCGGGTTGTGACTGTTATGTAAATATAGCTGGAGGAATGAGGTTGAATGATCCTTCTGCCGATCTTGGAGTTCTGATGGCTATAGCATCATCCTTCAGAGACAGACCTGTAGATGAACATACTGTAATCATCGGTGAGATAGGCCTGGCTGGTGAGATAAGGGGAGTAAGAAATATAACCCAGCGAATCAAGGAAGCGACTAAACTGGGATACAAAAGACTCATTATTCCATATTCCAATCGTTCGAAAGAACTGGATAAAATAGATGCGGATATTCATTATGTTTCAAATATAAAAGAAGCACTGGATGTTATTTAATTAACGTCCAGTGCTATTATTATAGCATATTTTATTTATAAAAATTATAATGCTGCTTTAAATGCGGCTAACAGATCGCTATATTCCTCATAAGCAGGAAACTCAGGATAGTCTTTCTTTATCTGCTCAGTAGAGCGGAACAGAAAACCTGCTTTACTTGCCTGTATCATAGCGAGATCGTTGAAACTGTCGCCTGTAGCAATAGTATCAAAGCCACAGCTCTGAAGAGCCTTTACAGTAGTCAGTTTAGACTTCTCACATCTCATTTTAAATCCGGTAATCTTACCGTCTTCAGCAACCTCCAGAGTGTTGCAGAAAAGGGTAGGCATACCCAGCTTCTTCATAAGGGGTTTGGCAAACTGTTCAAATGTATCACTTATGATTATAGTCTGTGTTACATCACGAAGTTCATCCAGAAATTCTTTTGCTCCTGGAAGTGGATCTATCTTGGCTATAGTTTCCTGAATCTCTTTAAGTCCAAGACCGTGTTCGTTCAGGATACCTATTCTCCAGTTCATAAGCTTATCATAATCGGGTTCATCTCTTGTGGTCTTTCTGAGTTCAGGAATTCCGCTTGCTTCGGAAAAAGCAATCCATATTTCAGGAACAAGAACACCTTCAAGATCAAGACATGCAACATTCATTCCCATTTAATTAGTCCTCCATATTTGAAATACTTTCAGAGTATAGCAGATTATAATAATAGTGTCAAAGCTCGTTTACTGCAATTCTTCCCAGTGAGAATAAAGCTCCAGAAGTTTCTCTTCAAGTTCTTCCTTCTTCTGCGACAGCTCGATTAGTAGAGCAGCATTAGTGCCATTTGCCGGATCATTTAATTGTTCATCAGTTTTAGCTATATCATCCTCAGTTTCGGATATAAGTTTTTCGGTTTTTTTAAGATCATTGGCAAGCTTTCGTTGTCTGGCATATTCATTCTTTTTGTTTTCGTATTCTTTTCTGCCATCTGATTTGGCAGGTTCATGGTTTTCAGAAATATTTTTGCTTTGTACTTTATCATCTTCATGCTGCAGATAATAAAGTCTGTCCTTGTTTTCTTCGTAATAAGTGTAGTCTCCCTTATAGTTGGTGAGAGTTCTATCACGGAGATCAAGTATTCTGGTTGCGGTTTTATTTATAAAATATCTGTCGTGACTTACATATAATATAGTTCCTTCGTAGCTCTTTATAGCGTCTTCCAGTATCTCCTTTGAAGGGATATCCAGATGGTTGGTAGGCTCATCCAGCACAAGGAAATTGGCAGGAGAGAGCATGAGCTTGGCAAGTGACAGACGACCTCTTTCACCGCCGGATAGATCAGATATTTTTTTATATACATCTTCTCCGGTAAATAAGAATGCAGCCAGAGTATTTCGGATTCTTGTATTATTCATATCAGGAAAAGAGTCTGACATTTCATCAAATATAGTTTTGCTTGTGTCAAGATCGTGGTGTTCCTGATCGAAATAACCTATACGAACTCTTGAACCGAGAGTTATTTTGCCGCTGTCTTTTCTGATAAGTCTGTTTATTATCTTGAGTATAGTTGTTTTACCGGTACCATTTGACCCTATCAGAGCAACATGCTCACCTCTTTTTATATCCATATTGATATCGGTAAAAAGAACATTATTATCATATGCTTTAGACAAGTTCTCGACCAGGAGAACATCTTCACCTGATTCACATACAGGTGTAAGTGAGAGACGTATCTCAGCATTTGCCTCTGTAGGCTTCTCGAGAAGTTCTATTTTCTCCAGCTTCTTTTCACGGCTTTCTGCTCGTTTGATGGATTTTTCACGGTTGAATTCCTTCAGCTTTGAGATTACAGCTTCTTCATGCTGTACCATGGCCTGTTGTTTCAGATAGGCGTTCATAAGAGCCTTACGTCTTTTAGACTTTTCCTCACTGTAATATGAATAAGAGCCGTTATATATTTCTGATTTGGATTGATCAATTTCTATTATTTTATTAGATACCTTGTCTATAAAATATCTGTCGTGGCTTACTACGATAACAGCTCCGGGATACGATGAAAGGAATCCCTCAAGCCACTCGGTTGAAGCCATATCCAGATGGTTTGTGGGCTCGTCCAGGATAATGATATCAGGATGGCTGAGAAGAAGACGTCCAAGTGCAATTCTCATTTTCTGTCCGCCGGAGAGAGTGGCTATAGAACGGTCATAGTCTTCTCTGGTGAAACCAAGACCTGCAATAACGCCGGTTATTTCGCTCTCATAAGCGTAGCCGTTTTCCCTGTCATAGGTGGTGGATAAACGGTTATATGTTTCAAGGATGCTGTCCAGCTCGGCCCCGGTGGCATTCTCCATTTCTTTTTCCAGCTCACGAATCCTTTTTTCCATATCTATAAGATAGCTCTTGGCTTCCTTCATAGCCCCGTATATGGTGTTATTTAACTCTGTGTCCTGATTCTGGGACAGATAACCAAGTCTAATATCTCTTGCGATAATAACAGCTCCTTCATCTGGTTCTTCCAGCCCCAGGATAATTTTAAGAAGAGTGGTCTTGCCTGCTCCATTTATTCCGACGATGGCACATTTGTCATTTTTTTCTATATTAAAATTAACACCCTTTAGTACGGTGTTGTCTAAAAAGCTTTTTGATATATTCTGGCATGAAAGAATCATGATAAAACCTCTGTTATTATAAACTTATGTCATTTATGACATACGGATTGCTCCATTTCTTACGAAATTCTCGCAATCCTAGAAACACTCAGAAACCGCTAGTTTTCTACGAAAACTGCTATTT
>OCTX010111845.1_pt1 | contig 13283 bp, 28 predicted proteins | sample 1539691 | NCBI WGS metagenome assembly OCTX01 (sample SAMN02144231, study PRJEB22623) | gut metagenome | biome: sheep rumen | host: Ovis aries | place: New Zealand
CAAATTAAAATCTCTTCATTATTTGGCTCTTCTGGAGTATTAACTTTATTAGCAATTAAACCAAATTCGTTTGATTCAGTATTAATTAAATTATTAGTAATATCAACAAAAGAATTTAATGGTGATTTATAATTATATACTTCATTATTATCTGCTAAATATTTACCAGTAATAATTTTCTAATTACTATAATCACCATTTGGTATTAAAACATAAACAGATTGTCCAATAGAATAATCAGTATTTTCACAATACGCATAAAAATTACTAGAACCATCAGTTACATAATATTTACCATCTTTAGCATCTTTATCATCTTTAATAGTACATATTACAGTTTTATTAAATTTTAAATCACTAATAAGACTTTTCGCAATTGTTTCAATACTTTGAAACAATTCTTCACTTTTATTTGCCATATTCCGCCTCCTTTCTCTCCATTATCTATAGATATTTAAAAAATTTATTTTCTTACTTTTTCTATATTGTCCAATAGAAAATAGAAAAAAGGGAGTAAATATTTCTTATATCTACTCCCTTTATATATCAAACTTTAAAAAAAAAGTCAAATTTTTCTATTAGCATATTGCGCAGCTTTATTAACAAGATTATCAAAAGCTTCCTCAATTTCAGAACGATTCTAAACATTTGGAAATTCAGCAGTAATAGTAACAGATTGTTCTAAAGTATCTTGACTCCTGCTTGGAACTACTGAGCCAAATAAATTAGATAAAAATCCAGAAGCAGAATGTGCATTTAAATCTATTGTATCTGAAATAGAACGAATCATATCTACTGCAGAAAGTATATTAGATGTATCATCAGCATTAAGGACTAATTCTTTTTCATGTAACATGGCTAATTTACCAGAATTACCCCAAGAACCTGTATATCCACCAGTATCAAAATGTACAAGAGACTCTTCATATACGGTATTCATTGTTTTATCTAATTTATCTATAGAAGAAGTTAATTCTCTAACATTACTTGCTCCATAATATCCATTATGTTCACTATTCTCTGCAGAAGCTAATAAACTACCAGATGCATCAGTTTTATAATTAGCTCTATAAGTAGTACCATTAATCGTATAATCAGCTTCAAAATCTCCAATTTTATCTTTTCCTGTAGATTTACTTCTATATCGCCAATCATAATCTCCAGTACCTTCTTTTAAATTAATCCATTCATAATCATTTGGTTCTACTGAACCTTCGGCATCAAAATCTTCGTCTTCAGCTTCAGCCATGGCTTCTAATAATCTCATAATTGCTTCAATAGCATCATTACAAGATTTAATAATATCTTGAATTACATCATCAAAATCCATAGCAAATTCTTCTGCATAATCAATTATATCAGTAAAAGCAGAATCATATTCATTTGCCATTTCATCAACTGCCTCTTGAGCATCAATAGTCTAATCTACAATTCCACCATCGCCATTAACAGCTTCATCTACATTATCAGCATATCCTTGAATACTAGTTCCTCCTAATTCAAGAGCATTATTAGTATTCTCATACCATTGCTAATATGCATCAGACATACGAGTAGTAGCACTATCAACACTATCACTTACTGCTTCATGATAAGCTTGCGTAGCATCTTCAATAGTAGCATAACCAGTTATCATAGATAGATTTGTTTCAGTAAATTTATCTAAGAATCTTTCATCTTCGGAAATCTTATATCCTGTTATTGCAGAATATCTTGCCCAATCTTCATCATATAAACGCTTATTTTCACCTAAAACAATACTCATCTAATCATAAGTAATATCTAATTTTTTAACATAATAATCATTACAAGCGTCTACTGCGGCCATATATTCTTCATAACTAGCATAATCTTGCACTTTTATTTCAGCTAAAGCATCAGCCCATTCTTGTTCAATACGAAGAATTTCTGATTCAAGAGATTCAATATATTCAGTATTAGCTTTTTGCATTGCATAAAGTTTATCTTCATAATTCTATTCAGCTTCTTCAACTGCGGTTTCATCTGCGGTATATACATATCCCCAATTGCCTTCATTATCACGCATCATACGAACTTGACTTTTAGCATCTTTAGCTTCTTCTAATTGCAATGAAGCCAATTCTAATTCATATCTTCGACGAAGATTTTCAAGCTCATATTCACTCATTTCATTTTCACTAGCTTGAAGATTATTAATCTATTCTTGTAATTCTCTTAATCTTTGTTTACTACGAATATTATCAGTATCATCAATAGATTTATTAATATCTCGATTCAATTTACTTAATTGATAAATTTTTTCATAATCATCAACATACATATCTTGTAAGTCTTTATTACGTTCATATTGTTGAGATAAATCTTCTAAAGAATCAGCTAAACCAGAAATAGATTTTCCAAAATCTTCCACAATCTAAGTTAATTCTGCTTCATAAACATCTGCGGCAGCCTAGACTGTTTCTTCCCAAGAACTCAACCAATTTTCCTATGTACTCTCATATGCATCTTCGGCTTCTTTTAGTTGATTTTTTAATTCTTTAATAGTATCATCATGTTGACCATTAGTATTATCTGCTTCTAATTCAGCAATAGTTCTATTATAATCTTCAATTGCAGAAAGCTAAAAATTAAGCTAGTCTTTTAAAGCTTTAGTATTAGACTCTGCCTACGTATAAGCGGTTTGCGCAAGCATTATAGTTGTTCTTCCTGTTGGATCAACAACATCCTTACCAACAATATCAATAAGATTTTTATAAGTATTTGTAAATGACTTTAAATGGTCTATTTTGCTAACAGCTCTATCTAAATCAGAATTAAATTCATCAAATGCTTCACTAACTTCATTAAGTAATGTTTTACGTAATTCCATTAATTGTTCGCCGCATTCAATTAATCCATCTCTATATTCTTCTACTTTAGCTAAATCATTTTCATTAAAAGAGCCTAAATCATCAATATCTCCATTTAGTAAATCTTCCATATCAATTCCAGCATGATCTAATACTTCAGAAAGTCCTTCTTGATATTTATCAATTTTACTCATATTATCACTAATAGATTTAGTATAATTAGACATTCTATCTAATGTTTTATCAGCACCTTCACCAATCTATTTAAGCAAAAATTCAAGATATTGTAAATCTGCATCATCAACTTTAATTTTTAATTCTACGCCTTTAGCTATAATATCAAGTTCTCCATTATATCTTTCAAGTGCTTTTGCTGCTGCCTATTCTGCACCTTTTCTAGCTTCTTCAACAGATTCATTATATTTATCAGTATCTTTCTTAAATAAATCATATTGTTCTTGTGCTAATCTTAAAGGTTCTTTAGAATCTTCTTTAATTTTCTCAATAGCGTCGGCCCATGGTTTTAAAGCTTCTTCAGTAGCAGCTTCTCCAAGAATTGCAATCTAATCATTATATTCTTTTTCTGCAGCAATAATTTTATCTGTCCATTCATTATAAACTTTATTATAAAGATCAGTTTGTTCTTTTAATAAAGTTTCATAATTTATTAACATACCATCAGATGAATCAATTTGAAAATCTAAATTAGAAAAATCTTTTTTTAATTTTTCTAAATCTTTTACACGATAATCTTCTGCTTCTTTAGCTAATTCTTTATATAATCTTTCCTATTCTTTAAGAATACCAAGCTATTCTTTCATTACTTTAATAGCTGATTGTCCACTAGTAGAATTCAATTTAGTATTAAGAAGAGTATTTTCATGTTCTTTTTGTGCTAATTCTTGATTTATTTTTATATAACGATCAATTTCTTTTTCATCTGATTTTTTAGTTACATCTTTTTTCTTTGCTGGTTTGGCTTCTTTACCACCACCGCCTCCTCCACCGCCACCTTTTCCAGACGGAGCAGAAACTCCACCTGATCCAGAGCCGGCAGTACCAGTATATGTCACTTGAGCTGGACCGACATCTCCATCTTCAGTAGAAATCTAAGCAACCTAAACAATACCTTCAACCTCTTTTGAGCCTTCTGGAATAGTATAATGTCTCCAACTATGACGAGTAACCTAATGACTCTATCCATTTCCATCATCTTCAGTCACGGTAATTGTTTCTGAAGGTTCTGTAACCTCTCTATAAACAGGTACTTTCATAGTCTATTTAACATCAGTAACATCTACTTTAGCTTGAACTCCTAACTAGTTAAGTAAAGAATTCATCTATTCTACACTCATACCGGTAGCAAGAGCCATATTATTTAATGAACGAACCCAACTCTAGCCAGTACCATCAAGCATTTCAGTAATATTCTGTCCAGCTTCAACAGAACCATTAGCTATTGCTTCTTGTAAACTACTAATTCCTTCTAAAACTTCTGATCTATATCTTTCAAAAGCACTTAAATCAAAACCTTCGGCTAATAAATCTTGATTTAATGCATTATTTACCATAGATTCATTAAATTCTAATGCTTGAACAGTTGTTTCTCCTAAAGCTACTCCAAGCTAATTAATCGCTTTTTCATTACCAGAAGCAGCTTCTTCTAACCATTTTAAATGCTATGCTCCTGATTCAGTAGAAGAATCAAGAAACTCTAAAGGTATTGTTGAAGCATCTGCAGTACCAGTTAAATCTGCTAAAGCATCAATAGTATCATTTAAAGCTTCAGCATATTTCTAACTAGTTTTTTCAGAAGATTTTAAAGTTTTACCCCAAGAAGACCAATTTTTATTTAAAGTAGCAATACCTCGATTCATTCTTTCATTAGCAACAGCTAATCTTGCTGCAGAATCTGCACTCATATTATAAGCTTTTGCTATTTGACGAGCCTAAGTTTCAAGTGTTTTTGCATTTAAATCATATTTTTTTGCTGCATCACCAATAATAACAGCTTGCTCTAATAATGTCTATGTTGATTCAATTAAAGCTTCATCTTGAGTAGTTAAAGCTTCTTGATATTTTTGTAACTCTTGTTCACAATTATCATACTATACAGCTAAATTCATTAATCCAATTGAATATGCTTCATAATTACCTTTAGCTTCTTGCATAAATCCTTGTAATTCATATAAAGAAGTTGCTTCAGTAGCAAGACTATTTAAAATTATTTGTGCTTCTTCACTAAAATTTCGTTCAGAATTTGCAAGTTCAAGTATAGCATCTTTATATTTATAAACTTCTTCTGTTAATTTAGCATAGTCTTCTGCAGTCATCGTATTAGAAGCTACTTTTGAATCCCACTAAGATGTATCTGCGCCAACAGACTATAAAGCATCAATTTGTTGATTAGCTTTATTTGAATTTATTCCTGAAGTTTTTCTTTCAGTATCCCAAAGATAAGATTCAGTTTTTCCAGAAGTCGCAGAATCACTAATATGAGATACAACATCTTGTTGCTATCTTAAAGTTTCTATAGCCTTAATAGAATCAGATAAAGCACTTCCTCGAATAGTATTAATAAAGTCTTGCGCTTTACCAATTAACTAATAAGTGCCATCTTCCATATCTTTAAAATATGTTTGTTGCGCTTTACTTAATTTATTATAACTTTCTGCAGATATAGAATTTCCACTATCTAATTCTTTTATAATAGAATTAACTGTTTCAAAATTCTAAATTATTTTTTCTGGATTTATATGAGCAGCATTTTCATTTATAGCATTTTCAACTTCTGTTGAAAATAAATTAATTTTATTTGTAAACTCAGTTCCCCACTTAGAAGTATCTATAGATGAAAGATCAATTTTTTCTGAACCACCAAGTAAAAAATCTGATATAGCATATCCTAGTTGAGCTTTGGCTTCATCACTAATATCTTCACTTGTTAAAGATCCTAAAATATCTTTCATTACATGGTCATATGTATTTGAAATTTTTTTAGCATCTATCTATCCATTATTTTCATCATATCGATTTAAATTTTTCTATAATAATGGTTCAAGTTCATCTTTATAATTTTCTCCTAATTCAACTCTAGCCTAAGATAATTCTTTCTATGTTTCATAATTTTTATTCTATGCTTTTACATTATTAATCTCATTAGCAAGTTCTTGTATTCCATCTGCAAAATATTTAGATGACTAAATACCTGCATTTTTTGCATTAGTAGTAATTTCTTCAATTGACGTTTTACCAGCAGCTAAAGCTCTAGCCATTTTTTCAACTTGTTCAGCAGAATAAGCCTAATAAAGACCTTCATTTGCACTAATTGCCTATCCTCTTGAAGTTGCAAGAGTATTAGCATCATTAGCTATTTTTTGATTATTAAGATTAATCTAGTTATTAAAATTAGTTACTGCTTCTTTTTCTTGAGAAAGACGCTATTTTTGATATGCTGATTCTTCAATAACATAATTACCCTTTTCATCAAAATGCCAATCTTGATCTGCTATTAAATTATACTTTTCTATCATATCTGAAGCAGCTTTATTTGCTTCTAACATAGCTTCAGTATATTCTTCAGTACCAACTTTTAATTCTTTAGTCTTTTCATATAAAGAAGACCAATCATCATAAGTTGATTTAAATTCTATTACAGCATTTTTAGCTTCATCATAAGATTTTTTAGCTTTTTCAGCTTCTTTTTTAGCAACAGCTAATTTACCTTCTGGAGTAAAATTTTCCCAAGCTGCTTTTAATCCCCATATAGCAAGACCAATAGCTGCTATTGCTCCAGCTGCTATTACAATTGGTCCAACAGAAGCACCAAAAGCAGTAGATAAAGCAGTACCAGCACCCTATGCAGCAGGAATTATTTTCATAATTCCTCCGCCAATTTTTTCTAATCCCTGTCCTAAAACTGGTAATCCAACAGCAAACTATGAAATTCCAATAGATAATCCCATTGAAATTCTAGAAAATTTTTCAAAAAATGTTAATTCTGTATTATTAAGAGCATCTATTGCTCCATTAATAGATGTTATTCCCATAGCAAGCTATGAAACACCTTTTAAAGTAGTAACTGCTCCCTATCCCATATTCTGAAAACCAGTAACAATCTAAGATATTTTTTTAGGAGTTTCATTTTGCTAATCATTAGCTGTTTTTAAAGCTCTAATAAAATCTTCTAATGCTTCTCTTTGAGAATGCTTATCTTGAATATACTAAATAACAGCTTCTCTATTTGAAGAATCAATTAATCCTTCTTGTTCTAAATATGTAGCTAATTCCGCTGCACTATCAGATAAATTAAAATTACTTTCTTGCAATATTTTTTTTGATTGGCTTAATTGTTCCTAAGTTTGATTTAGCTACTATTCAGCCTATATAACTTTTTCTTTCTAAGCTGTTACTTCTGCATCACTAGACTGTTCATTATTTTGTAAATCAATTAATTTATTTTTTTCAACAACTAATTCTTCTGCAGCAACCCTAGCTTTATCTAATGAATCTTTATATTTACTATATAAATCTTTACTTAAAACATCAGATTGTTCACTTATAGCTTTATCTATTTCTCCTATTGCAAAATTACCATTTTCCCTAATTTTTGTTACGTCATCACCTTTTATAGAATAAAGCTATCCTAATTCTCCTCTTAGTTTCTGCATAGAAGATATACTATTTTTATTTGCATTATTATAAGATTCTTTAGCATTAATAGCTAACTAATGATATTTTTCAGCAGTATCTAAAACAGCCTAAGCATAAGCTTTTTGTTCTTCTGTCAAATTAGCTGTAATTTGCTATAATTCATAACTATCAGTAATTTCTTGACGAAGAAACATAGCTGCTACAGAATCATTATCTGCACTTCCAGAAGCTCCAGAAGTGTTATAAAAATCATTAACTGCTTTTAAAGCATCCTATCTCTATAAATTAGCAATATCTTCTGCTTTACCAGTAAATCTAGAAAACTCATACATTGCAGAATTAATAGATTCTGATAACTATTTACCAAAAACAGTTGTTAAAATAACTCCAACTCCAGCTATTACTCCAGGAATACCACCAATAGCATTTATAAAATTATCCACTCCATTTAAAGCAGTTGTAAAAAAGTCTCCTAATTTAATAAAGAATTTTTCATCAATTAAATCTTTATAAATCTATTCTGCGGCCGCACGCACTCGTTTCTAAGCAGCTTCCCAAGATTGTGCATAAATATCAGCTTGCTCTTGTAAAGCACCTTCAGAGCCTCTTGCCGTAGCTAAATTTTCTTGCATAAAATCCCAGTTATCCATTAATGCAATTAAATTATTATACTAACGAACACCACCAACAGTTTGTGCTAAAGCCATTTTTTGATCTCGACCTAATTGCTGCCATTTAGCACCAAGATCTTCAAGGATATCATCCATATTACGTAATTCACCAGATGTATCTAAAATCTATACTCCTACAGCAGATAATGCTGCAGAATATTTATTTAAATCAACACCATCTTCAAGTGTTTTACCAAGTTTTAAACCCTCTAAACGAGTAAATAATGTTCTTAAACCATTACCAACTGTATCAGCACTTTCACGAGTTGTAGCAGTAATAGTTGCTAATGCAGCAGTTGCATATTCATATGATAATCCAACTGTTTGAGATACAGCAGCAAATTTTTGAAGACCACTAGAAATCTCTTCCGAACTTGATGCAGTTGCCGCACCTAATGCAGTAATTACATCTGCATAATATTCCAAACTTTGAGATCCATCATAAAAATTATTCCAAATAGCAGTTAATTGATCAGAAACTTCTTCTGTGCTTTGACGAGAAACATTAGCTAATTTTATAGTTGTTTCTGTTCTTCCAAGCACTTCTTCATCACTTAAACCCTATTGATAATAAATTAAAGCTGCATCTGTATATCTTGTTGTTGTCGTATTTAAAGACTATGCTGCTTTATTTGCCTACTCAGCAAATTTTGTCATCTCATCAGCACTATATCCAGTAACTATTCTAATATTATTTAAAGATGTATCTAAATCTTTAGCATATGAAAATGCCTAGGATAATCCAGATTGTAATCCATGAATTATACTAGATGAAATTTGCCACTTAGCTGTATTTTTTAAAGTAACAAACATCTAATTTAATAAAGTATTTGTTTGTCTCATTGGTGTTTCTGCAGAGACAATGGCTTTAGATAATTTTAAAAAACTCTATTCTCCTTCTGGACCTAAAGCCTTTAAATGCTAAGCATATTGCTAAAGTGACATCTATCCATTTTTTAAGCTTTCAGAAAATTTAGCTAAATTTAATTTTCCAGTATCAGCATCAGTTGCTGCTTGAAGAGCAACTTTTAATTTGGTTGCATCATCAATAGCTTGTTTAATTTCTTTATCAATACCGAGCTAATTATTATTTTTAATAGTTGATGATATTAATTGATCTAAACTTCTCTACAAATCCATTATCTAAGCTTTTGCTTTAGAAGTATCTGCGTTAAAACTTAAATCAATATTAAGTTGTTTAGCCATTCTTTATTTGCTCTCCTTTCTCTCCATATTTTCGTTTTTTTATTTGCGCAAATAAAAAAAATAGCGGAGTAGAGTTAAAAACTCTACTCCGCTTAACTCCTATTTTATTTAAATAATCTTTAAATAAAATTATCCTAACTTGGTTAATATGTCTCGAACAAGAGCAAGATTATCTTTATCAGCTAATTTCTTTTGAATTTCAGTAGCGTCAAGATCTAAATTACTATAATCTTGAGATACTGTATCAAGAATACCAAGTACTGAATTTTGATAAGTGTAAACAGCATCAATAGTATCATCAATTCCATGAATTAAAAAATTATATTCATCTTCTGGAATTGCGGCAACCACTTCATTAATTACATCATTACTATCTAAAATATCATACAATTTAGCAATATCTTCTTTTTGTTTATCAGTAAAAGTAATATTAGTATATGCCATAATAATTTCAATAGCACCAATTACTTCAATCTTAATTGGATTAGGAAAATTATTCTAATCATGCGCTCCACTAATAACTCGCGCAATTAAATCTAATTTATCATTTACTGGAAGATATTGTTTTACTTCAATATCAATATTATTAATTTTAATATTTTTAACTTCCTCTTTCTTTTTAAGAGCAAGTTTTGTAAAAGTTACTTTAGCCATATTTAAAACTCCTTTTTCTCAACTTATATATATTGTATATATAATAAAATTTTTTAAAAAAGTCAAGTTTATTTATTATTTCCATAAAACTAAATTATATTTTTGTTCTAATTTATTAATCGCTTCTTCTAAATCTTTTCCAACAATTTGTTTTGCCTATCCTTTTCCTTCAGTCTAAACTCTTTCTAATTCCTAATCATGAAATACTTGCCAAAATTTATCTATATTAAAAACCTCTTCAGATAATATTTCCCGTGTTAAATCATAAACTTTTTTAAGATTCATTGGAGATGCAGTCTCTTTTTTTACAGCAAATTGAATATTACCTATTGATGTATCACCAATTAAAAAACCAGAAGCATTATCAACTGCAACAGCACCATATGTTGGATGTAATATATAAATAGCAACATCCTATTCCAAAAACTAAGAAAATTCATATTTATTTAAATAAAAATTTACATATGCTTCAGCAATAGTTCCAAGATTATTAACTTTTGCTCCGCCCCATACACCATTAATTTGCCATAAAATTGGTAAATAACGATTATTTCTATATCTACCTCTTGCTATATTCCATCTTGCATAAATACTTTGTTCTGCTGCATTTAAAAAAACTGGATCATAATCTTCAATTTCAAAAATATTTTTTAACTCTTTTAATCTATATTCAACACTACCATATTTACTAATAGCTAAAGCAGATATATTATTATCTATTGCAGATAAAGTTACTTTTCCAGAAGATCGATCCATCCAAACATACATAACTTTTACCATTTGATTATAATATAAATTTATTTTATTCTAAAAATCATCAAAAGCTTCTCTTGCTCCTTCTTCTAATTCAATTCTAGACATTAAACGAGAACTTTTTTTTGTTCTATTTTTAGATAAAATATCATATGTTTGATTTGCTTTTTCATATTCGCTAACAAATTTCTAAGCTGCTTTTTTTACTTCTTCAATATTTGGTTTTTCAGTATTATAAAATTCTTGCTAAAGTTCTTCTGTACCAATTTTAAAAAGTTCATCTACAGTTTCATTAAAATTTAATTCTATACCCATTTAACTCTCCTTTAACGCAAAATAAGGGGAAAGACAATTAATTGTCTTTCCCCTCTAAAAAACTAATTTTGATTTAAATCAGAATTCAAGCTCATGAGCAGGAGTATGAGCAGTTTGCTCTCTATAAAGATCCATACTTCCACCCTCTTGGATAATCTGAATTGCCGCAAGAACTTTATGACTATGATCAAATCTTGTATAATCTGGGAATGCATCCATAGTAAATGTAAATGTACTTGGATCTCCAGAAGAAGCCATAGTAAATGTAAAATTACTTTGAATCTTGCAGTTAGGAATGATAAATTCAGCTGGCATGTCAACACCATTCTAATCACGGAATAATGTAGAAGCTTCAAGATAATAGTTACCACCAAACTTATCAGCAGTAATTTCAATTTGCTGTGCAGCGGCTGTCTTTTCAGTATAATAATCGACAATTACACTATCATAATCATACTTGCCAAGGACATTAGCCATAATATAACCAGTCTCACCCTCATCTTCTTTCTGAGTGATATAATTATCATGTCCTTGAACAACAATTTCATAATATCCTTCGCCTGTTTCTTCATCTGTTTTAAGCTCAATTTCTTCTTGAGTAGCATAATGAACAGGAATATATGGCTCAGAAACAATTTCACCATCTTTAACAAACATTACATAAGCAAAGTTTTCACCTTCTCCTGCTGGAAGATAAGGCTTTTGAGTAATTCTAATAGTATATTTAGTTGGAGTATCTCCATCTGGAGTTACATAACTTTTATCAACAGTTTCAGTAATATGCTATTTGATTGTTTTTGAAGTAGTAGCATCAATTAAACCAGCACCAGAAAGAATCATAAAGCCTTCTGGAGAAATAAGAGCATCTTCCATTGTGAAAGTAACTGTACGCTCACCTTCCCAAGCAATTAAACGAGCATTACCACGTCCACCTTGAGCATATACTGTAGTAGCAGCACCTTCCATACTAGAAGTCTTTAATGTATCAAAATAAATAACTGGTTCGTTCTTATAAAAGATTTTACTACCAACCTTTTGAGTTGCTTTAGCTTTTAAAACAACGTCGCAAATTTCACGAACACCAAATTTCATAGTGTATAATCCTCCTTGTATTATTGATGGATATTTTTCATCCAATTATCAGGTTGCGAATCAGGTTTTCCACCTGCTAACCTAGATCGAATATCTATATCCCAGTTAATGTATAGTGAATATCTATCCATTATATCAAAAAGTTGATACATTGTATATTCCAAAAAATTTGTTATAGGAATATGCAATCCAACAGAAAGAATGGATATATACTAACTAAACACACTTGTTTGCGCAGATCCTTTTTGTTCTGCAACTCTTTGTCGTCCACGCATTAATTTTTCTGCAATTTCTTTAGCTTTATCATTAGCTGGATTAAATGCTTGTGAATCCATTGGACCATTTTTTGAACAAAATATTTCTCTCATCATACTTTGTAAAAAATCAAAGTTATTTTCATCAATAGTAATATTTTCTTCATTCTCTTTTTGAAAAATTAAAGAACGTGGAGTAAAAAGAACTCTATAATTTGGAAAAGTAAGTAAAAATATCTACTTCACTGCATTTTTTTTATCTACAGTTTCCTTTTCATTCATTATTGTCATAAATATTTGAAAATTACTTACTTTGTCTAAAGCATCTTTGTCCTTTACAAACATAGATTTACTCAAAGATAAACACTATACACCTTTAAAAAAATCTTCATCTCCTATATAGGATATATCTTTTATCGTGGGCTAATGGATGACTAACTAACACTAAGGAATGGGTATATCTATACCCGACATCAAAGCTAGCCTAATATCCATTATTAACCTCCAAAGCTATCTTTAAAATCCTCTAAAAATTTTTCTTCATCTGCAGGATTTGGCATAAATTTTTTATCTTCTTCCCCATGAATAGCCTGATACATTAAACATAATCCAGCATATTCATCAGTCAAAATAATCTAATTAGCACCAAGAAATTCTAATTCACCAATTCCTGTTAAATGAGTTTTATCTAACATTGAATCAATTTCCGCAGCTATTCTATATGGTCTAAGTTTAAAATCATCTAATTGCCACTAATCAAAATGGCAAATAATATCAAATTCAATAATATTATCTCTAAATTCTGGATTTTTTCTATTTTGCGTAAAATTATCAAAATTAATAATAATATAATT
>OCTX012127560.1_pt1 | contig 13281 bp, 10 predicted proteins | sample 1539691 | NCBI WGS metagenome assembly OCTX01 (sample SAMN02144231, study PRJEB22623) | gut metagenome | biome: sheep rumen | host: Ovis aries | place: New Zealand
TAATACAATAAAAGACCAAAATCAAGCCACAACTGCAAAAGCAGCTGTGGCATAAGATGATGGACGTTATTTGATGCGTATGTCCTGGCCACACCATGAGTTTGCCTTAAATTTGACAGTGGGCTATAATATAATTTGGCTAATTATTTCAAAAAAACAAAATACAGCTATTTTGAAGTTATTAATAAACTTCTCGTATCAAGGCTATCTTGTACTGATAGGGTATTTCACAAAAGCACATACCTATGTGCGCAGAATATTCCATTCCATAGGATAAACTTAGGAAATAGTAATAAAATGTGCATTAGGGATTATTAAAATACTAAGAGAGGGCGACGCAACTATGTCAAAAGTGAAAATCATAAGTAATCCATATAAAAAAGAAACCATTTTTCAAAAGTGGAGTGTTGATGATCAGGATTGGATTACTATCACTTCTGTAAATAGTAAAAACAGTAAGCTACTTAAGCTGGAGTTTAAAGAAGGCTTCTTTCCTTTTAAAGTAAATAAGATTGTTGCATGCTTGGCTGAAGAATACAGTAGTTCAGAAATAATAGAAGTTTACTTTGAAGGTTCAGACGATGAATTCAAGGAACTTGAAGAGGTATGTGCAGATGAGGCGCTTGGAGGGAAAATTATTCCTTATAAATCTGAAATGGAACTTGCAAACGCACGAGACATACTTCCTGCTGTAAGAAAACTATTTCAGGAGATGAGTCCGCTTATTCTACAGAGTGTTAGCCGTGAAAAAATCGAAAGGGACCTTAACAGGTTTACTGATGCTTCCAGTGATGTGGTTCCGATCTGCGTTTTTGGAAACTATAGCGCAGGAAAATCTACATTTATAAATGCTTTAATTGGAGGTGAAATCCTTCCAAGTGGTACTGAGCCTGTTACTGCGAAAGTATATAAGATTTCACGGTCGAGGTTCAAAGATCGGGCATATGTAAAGTTTATTTTTGCGGGCTATCAAATTGAGATTCATTTTACTGAGACAGATACCGTGTTAAATAACGGAATTTCTGAAAGCAAAATTATATCGCTTATCAAAGAAGCCATTTCCGAAGTTGAAACAGAATCCATTAACATTAGAGTAAATAGGATTTTAAGTGTAATCAATGATTATGAGAGTAAATGTGATATTCCAAGGATTTCTGATCTAATAGAAGTGAATATACCATTTTCAAATGGTGTACTTGCAGAAACCCTGCACCCTTTTGTTATATTTGACACTCCCGGTTCGAATTCAGCATCAAATGAAAGACATTTGAAGGTGCTTAAAGACGCTATGGCCAATATGACTAATGGGCTGCCTATTTTCTTATCGACTCCTGATTCTCTAGATAGTATGGATAACGCTAATCTGTACCAGATAATCAAGGGCATGGAAGAACTTGATAATAGATTTACGATGATTGTTGTAAATAAGGCAGATAGCGCAGCTATACAGCGAAGAGGTACGACCTCCGTAGAAAAGAAGAGGATACTTAGCCAGGCTGTGCCAAGGAATCTCTATTCGGGAGGTTTATTCTACGTATCTTCTATTCTTGGATTAGGTGCCAAAACGAAAGGGGAATTCATTGATTATATTTATGAAGATATTTTCGATGCGCAGAAGAGTAGATACAGCGACCCGGAGAACAAGCATTATAGAACACTTTATATGTTTAACATAATGCCGGAACAGCTTAAGAGAAGAGCAGACAGTACGGCTCAGGTACAGGAAAACCTGACTTATGCCAACAGTGGACTTTTTACCGTTGAAACAGAAATTGAGGCATTTGCGGGAATGTATTCTGCATATAATAAGTGTTCCCAATCCAAAAAGTTTCTGATGGGTGTGATACAAACTACTGCTGAAAGCATAGAAGAGAAAAAAATTGAAAATGAAGGAATCCGTCAAAGCATAAAAGATAAGCTAGAGACAGATAAAAGGGATCTGATTGATAAACTTGGCACTAAGGCTGTGGAGCAGCGAGACTTGTTTATGGATGGATACAATGGCTTTATGTCTGAATATCTTGCAGCTGCAGAAGATTTATTTTTCTGTAAAAGATCTCAAAGCGCAGGAGGGGATTTTTACACAGGAGCATGAAAAAGAACTTGAGTTGGAAAAGAAATCCCAAGATGTTAGCAAGGCGAGAGCAATAATGGCAGATAATTTGAAAAATAATATTGCTAATGCTTTCAAAGAGTTCAACGCTTCTGCTTTTAAAAACATTGTAGAAGATTTTCAATCGGACTACGAGGCTTCGCATGATTTATCGATGGCCAAGCGAGAAACTCGCCATCAGGCAGATAAAAAGGCTGCAGACAGTTTGCTTCAATATGTTTCGGAAAAATATGATCAGAAGCTTTTGGAAGTATATGATCTGCTAGATAAACAGTCCAGAAAATATTGGACTACTAATACTGAGCAGTTGAGAGATGAACTTGCAAAAATAGTTTCCGGTTCAGAAGTGCTTACGGATGATCGTCGGAAAGAACTTGAGCGTATTATTATTACTTATCGTCCGATTTCATTCGGTGAAGATTCTGCAGACAGGATATTCAATAAAGTTAATTTTGAACGTAGATTTAAGATTGGAAATATAACCCTTTGGGAATCAGATCATTTAAACATTGAAAAACTCGCAAGGACATATAATACAAACATTTCTCTGGGAGCAAATACCAGATATCGGTCAATTGAGGAAAGCCATTGGGAAAGTGCATTTAATTGGATTCAGAATCTGTTGGATGAAATTAATGAAAATATAGTCCAATATAGCCCTGAGTTATCTAAGCAGGCCCGGCAGATTCGGATTATGACAGAACATATTGAAGAATTGGAACAGAGAAAGATTAGACTAGAGCAGTATAAAAACGAACTTCAGGAAATGATGGACTGGCATTATTTTGAATAGAGTATTCTGTACATAACCAGGGAGGTTCCAGTATGGGCGTAAAAAAATTCATTGCAAGGGCAGGAAGTAAGGCTGCTGACAGAGTAGCCAAACTTGCAGTATTAAGCCCTGAACAGTTGCAGACTGTTCAAGAACGAAGAGAAGAATACCTGACGGAAGTACCTAGCATGGATGATGCTGCTGCAGAGGAACTTACAAGCCGTCTTCTTGCTGCCAGCAGCATCGAGATATTTAATGAGTATTTGCAACAGATCCGTGAGATGTATGTCCCAATTAAGAACACTATTGAATATGGGACAGAATTTCGCTCGGAATTCAATATTCGTTACTTTGAAATAACAAAATGGGTCACCGACATTAAGGAAAACAATCTTGAAAAACTGGTTAATGTTTACGAGGTCCTTAGCAATGAGAATTGTAATATAGCCCTTATTTTTAACCGGACATGCAGCAGAACACATGTCTTTTTGGCTGTAACGAATACAGATAATAGCGATGGCAATGCTGACGTTGAGATTTACAAAGAACGTCTTATTACTTCCATAAAAGGCAATTTCCCAGGGGCGGAGCTTTCTTTTACAGACGGAGTAGGTTCACCACATTGTTTAGATATTTATACATCATATTCTGTAGCATGTGCTTCAAATATACCAGGAGAAAAATCTGAGAAATTTGTGAGTCAGACGATTGAAAAATTATTGGACGGCATTATTCCTGATGAACCTGAAAAGGAATATACGATTATACTTTTGGCTACCCCCGTGCGAGATATTGCAAACAGAAAAATCCATCTTGCAGAGCTGTATTCGGGCTTAGCACCCTATGCTGCATGGGAGACAAATTTCACATTTACTCAGTCGGATTCTGTTAATTCCAGTGCCACTTTCGGCGTTAATGTTGGAGCAAGTGCCGGCATTCAGCAGGGTAAAAATCAGGCAAATACTACTAGCCATGGAGAAACAGAAAATTCGAGTCGAACTGAGACGGATACCTCATCGAGGGGTGAGACAAGTACAACCGGAAGAACAGATACAGATACTTCTGGAGAAACTAGGACTAATACGACCAGTGATTCTCAAGGAGGCTCAAGTACTACGACAAATTCTTCGGCGACTGGGCACACGGAGGGAACTAATACAAATCAATCGCATACAGATGGAACTAATTCTGGAGATAATATTATTGAAAGAACAATACGAGGGTTTACTGGAGGTGAAACTGGCAAGAATGCATCTGATACATCCGGAACAGGAACAACGTTAGCTGATACGACAACAGATACATTAAGTGAGGCGACAAGCAATACATTTAATAAAACCACTGCTGAAGCGCTTGCTCAGAATGTAGCAAGGTCAGTAGCATCTTCTACCAGCAGAGCAGTATCCAGTTCAATAGGGCAATCTATTGCCAATACACTTGGGAAAGCCGTTACTAACACAGTTGCCACAACCTCTGGTGTATATAAGGGAATTAACCTTGGAGCCAATGTGGGTGCTAATTTTGCCAGATCTTCTAATGTGACCGCAACTGTTGGAAAAAATGAAGGTATCATCCAGCATTTTACAAACTACAATATTAAACATATGTTGGAAAATCTTGAGATGCAGATGAAACGCTTTGAGCAGAGCACTGCCCTGGGTATGTGGGATTTTTCTGCATATGTGCTTAGTGAAGATCCCAATATAGCGAGCAATGTTGCCTATTCTTATCTTGCTCTTACACAAGGAGAAAAGTCCTACACGTCGCAGGCGGCTGTGAATTTATGGAGAGGCGACACGGATGAAAGAGAAATGGCTAGAGAAATCTGCTCATATCTTAGAGAACTCAGACATCCGATTTTTGGCTTGAATCCGGAAATTACAGAAGATGTTCCAATAAGTAATGTATATCCGCCAATCATAACGGCAACTACAAGCCTCTCAGGAAAAGAACTGGCGTATTCTCTTAACTTTCCAAGTAAGTCGGTAACTGGCCTTCCTGTTCTTAAATGTGCTGAGTTTGGAAGGGATGTAGTTTCATACGAAAAACTCCAAAAGGCTGTTTCAACAGTAAATCTTGGAAGAATTTATCATATGAACCATGTCGAATCCACAGATGTTGATTTGAAATTGAATTCTTTGGCATCTCATACATTTATCACGGGCAGCACAGGATCTGGTAAAAGTAATACTGTATATAGGCTTCTTGGTGAAGCAAGTGAGAATGGAATTAAATACATGGTCATTGAGCCAGCCAAGGGTGAGTATAAGAACGTATTTGGTAGTGATTCGGATGTAACAGTGTACGGAACAAATCCTGGAATTTCAGAATTGCTAAGAATTAATCCTTTCAGTTTTCCTGAAAATGTCCATATATATGAGCATATGGATCGGTTGGTAGAATTATTCAATGTATGCTGGCCTATGTATGCTGCAATGCCTGCGGTATTAAAGAGCGCGGTGGAGAGGGCATATGAAGACTGTGGATGGAATCTGGTGAGTTCTGTAAATACACTTGGTAGAAAGTTCTATCCAACTTTTGCAGACGTTGCGCGTAATATCCGTACTATTATTGATACCAGTGAATATGATAATGAGAATAAAGGTGCTTATAAAGGATCCCTTTTGACAAGGCTTCAGTCTCTCGCAAATGGAATTAATGGTCTTGTATTTACTTCGAATGAATTATCGCCGGAGGTTTTATTCGATTCCAACGTGATAGTTGACTTGAGCAGAGTGGGATCTTCAGAGACTAAGTCTTTGTTGATGGGAATGCTAGTGCTTAAGCTCCAGGAATACCGTATGTCAAAAGCATCTTGTGGAAATGTGCCACTTAAACATATTACAGTCTTGGAAGAAGCACATAATATTTTAAAGAGGATCTCTACGGAACAGCCTGTTGAAGGCGGAAATCTTGCTGGCAAGAGCGTTGAAATGATTGCAAATGCTATAGCTGAGATGCGAACTTACGGTGAGGGATTCCTTGTTGTTGATCAGGCACCGGAATTGATGGACATGTCAGTTATAAGGAACACAAATACAAAGATTATCATGAGACTGCCGGATCAGGGAGATCGGGAATTGGTAGGAAAAGCGGCAAACCTAGATGACAATCAGATTAAAGAACTTGCCAAGCTGCCATGTGGTGTCGCTGCAGTATATCAGAACGAATGGATACAACCCGTGCTTTGCAAAATAGAAAAAGTAGATACAGGCAACAAATTGTATCATTTTGAAAGCACATCGAAACTAGATGTTGACCGTTCATTGGATGCAAGAATACAAATTGCTGAAATACTCAGCAAAGGGATGAGATTAGGAGACGAGATTGGCGAAGTTGAGATAATTGACCGATTAGAGAAAGTTGGTGCATCAGACTATTTGATTGTATCTGTTCTAAAACTCATGAATAATCTACCTTCAGAACCCAATATGGTAAAGATCGGACCCATTATGCATGAGCTTTTTCCTGACATTGAAAAAATAATTAAAGAATCATATTCAAGTGAGGTAGATATTACACAGTGGACCCGTGAGGCAAACGAATTGCTTATGAAGCAAAAAATAGATGATCAGGTAAGGAGAGATATCATACAGGGGGTTATGACCTATTATATGTTTATTGAACTGAAAGACCAGAGTAAGCTTGAAGATTGGATACAGAGAGGGGGCCTTCGATGATCGGCGAAGTAGCGGTTGCAGCAAAAGAAGCTGCTGTTGAAGTCGGAAAAAAAGCTGCTGAGATAGCATCAGAAACGGCCAAGGAGACGGTAAAAGGTATTGGAAAAGAAAAGTCTGTTGATATTACAAAGAGAATTGATATTACAAATATAAACGCAGGTACCAGCCGTAATAAAGTTGACATAACAAAAAGAATTGTACCGGAAACCGTCAAAGAAATTACAGGGACGGATGTTGGTATAGCTTCGAAGGAGTATGTTAAAGATCTTAAGGATAAATCAATCTGTCCAGAGACTTTATCGATAGTTAAAATTGATGCATCAAAATTGGAAGTTCAAGATCCTACAAAAGTAGCTGAGATGAGAGAAGCTTTTGATGAAAATAAAACAAAGATTCGCCGAGAGTGGGAGAAAGTCAATAATCGAGAATGGCCTAAATATAAAGAGGACGTTTACAATGAAAATGGTGTTCGTATCAGAAAGGCAGGGGACAATTATGATGCCCACCATATTGTTCCACTCCAATTGGGAGGTACGAATGAGGCGAGCAATATCACACCGTTAGATATTACTAAGCATAGAGAAGTGCATTTACCTAGTGGCTCTTGTAATAAGCTTGTTGAGGCAGTTAAGGGAGTTGAAAAGTTATGAGTACAGCTGAATATATTAATATGGTAGAAAACTGTATAGTTAAAGAAGAACGTGTAAAGGCAATTGAAAAGAAGTATAAGACTATTTTGGAGCCTGTGGTAAAGCAAATTATATCCTTCGCAGATATGATCGATTTCTTTGATGAAGAGCGGAGAGCACTTTCATACTCAGAAATTTACAATCCGGAAAAGAATCTAGGCTTTGATTTTATTAAAGAAGGGCTTCTTCCTTTTGTTGATCTCTATGATAATTCATATGCAGTGTTCATTGTAGAAACAAAGGAATGGGGACGTTTTAATACATCAGATGGTATTTTGTATAAAAAAAGAAAATCTATGGAAGAAGTACTTTAACATATCGGATGTAGAGATTACGTTGCGTTAATAAGGGTAGATCCCATGTGTGACTTGTTATGGAGGATTAAGTAAGTTGGTTGTGCGTGATTGATTTTCCTTTTAGAACATTTAGAAGTGGAGACTGGAAATGGGATATGTAAAGAAACTATATATTGATGGTCTGAAGCGTTTTGATCATTTTGAGATAGAGTTTAATGAACGATTGAGTATATTGGTGGGAGAAAATGAGGCTGGCAAAAGTACAATTCTTGAGGCAATTAGAATAGTCCTAAATCAACAGTATTGGAATGCGGACAAATCTGTTTTGCAAGACTTGTTTAATCTGGGAAATATTAAAATGTTTCAAGATGCCCCAAGTGTGTTAACTTTACCCAAAATAATTATTGAAATTGATTTACATCTAGATAATACACCAAGGTCTATTGATTTTTATGGAGAGAACCATGTGAATGGTAACCGTGGTGAAGAAAAATATGGAATAAGATTTGAGTGCAGATTTGATGAGGATTTTTCAGAGGAATTAGCAGATTTTATTAAAGATGGGAAAATACCATATGAGTATTATTCTTTGACATGGCAAACGTATGCAAATTTGCCATATAAAGTGGCCAAGAGACCAATTAAGAATTTATTTATTGACACGTCAGAAACGTCAAAGTCCTCTGCATTTAACTATTTTAATAGAACACTTTTTTCAAATCTTTACAGCAATGATACCAAACTTAAAGCTAAGAATGCGTTCAGAGAAAAACTAAATACATCGTTTGAAGATGTGAGTCTTCCAGATATTGATGATAGAAGACGCTTTGGAATAGATAATAAAAAGGTTGTGTTAGAAAGCGTTTTATCAGTATATGAAGATTCAATTCCATTGGAAAACAAGGGAAGTGGAATGGAAAGCTTGGTAAAAACGCAGATAGCTATTAATCGTGAGGATGGCCTTGATACTATTTTAATTGAAGAACCGGAAAATCATTTGTGTTTTATAACCTTAAAGCAGATGCTTCAACAAATAATGAATCATGAAGAAGATTCCCAAATTATTCTAACTACGCATAGTAATATGATTGCTAGTAGGCTTAATCTTGGAAATGTAATTTGGATTGCAGATAATCGTTATTTATCACTAAAAAATGTTGATCCTCAGACAGCAGCCTTCTTTGAAAAAGCAGATGATAATCAATTTCTACAGCTTTTATTATCAAATAAAGTAATTCTTGTAGAAGGAGCTACAGAATATTTGTTGTTACCGAAGTTCTACTTAAAGAAAACCGGCAGGACGGTTGAAAAAGACGGAATATCAATAATATCGTGTAATGGTATTTCTTATAAGAGATATTTGGAGATAGCGCAAGAAACTGATAAAAGAATAGCTGTAATAACAGACAATGATCATGAACAGGCTAAAATAGATGAAGCAAGCATGTTTAATCAGCAAAATGAAAAGCAACATGTTTTTATGGGGAAAACAAGGGATGATTGGACTTGGGAAGCATGCGTTTATAACTGTAATAAGGAAAAGCTCGATAATATGATACATGTTCACAAAAGCTCAAAATATCTTTTTCATGGGACAGATTATGGGCCTGTGTTAGGGAAAATGCTTTCTAATAAAGTTGAAACAGCATATCAGATGCTGGTTTCTTCAGAAGAATTCACTATTCCTACATATGTGGAGGATGCAATCGAATGGCTAAACAAGTAATACTAGCAGTTGCAGGTGCAGGAAAGACGTATCATATTTGCCATGAGATACAGCCTGATAAGAGAAATTTAATAGTAGCATTTACGCATGCTAACATTAAAAATATTCAAAATGAATTGTTAAAAGCATATGGTCAAATTCCGAATTCGACTAGGATCATGACGTTTGATGCATTTGTTTATCATATGATTATTCGACCATATGAAACTTTTATATTTGATTTTTTTGGTGAAGATTATAAGTATGATGAGACAAGTATAACCATAAAAAAGCCACCTCAACAACGAATAAAAGTTGATGGTCGATATGTAACTAATAAAAAATATAACAAGAAGGAATTTCTTCAGCACTACATGGATGAAAGGAAACAGTATTATTGTGAAACGTTATCCGAATTAGCTATGTATGTTAAACGGGGGCGGAAATCTCTTATTCGAACAGCAGCAGACAGGATAAATCTTTTCTTTGATAATGTAATGATAGATGAGTTTCAGGACTTTAGAGAGTATGACTATGAGCTGATAGTGAAATTATCAAAATACCTGGCGAACATTGTTTTGGTAGGAGATTATCATCAGCATTCTGTCTCAGGTCAGAACAATTCTGGTAAGCCGTTTAAGAAGGACAAAATAGAAATTAGTTATGAGGGATTTATCGAGGAACTACGTAGAGAAAGTTTTGATGTTGATGAAACATCTTTGATTCATTCAAGGCGTTGTTCTGAAGAAATATGTTCATATATTAGGGATAAGCTTGGAATTCAGATTCAATCGGCGGGGATAAATGCTGGGACTGTGATAAGGCCTTCAAATATACAAGATATATTAGATGATAAAAATATCGTAAAGCTTGTTTATGAGAATGCCTCTCGTTTTTCATTTAGGGCTGTAAACTGGTCATATTCAAAAGGCGATACATATGAAGCTGCATGTGTTATTCTAAATTATTCAACAAAAAAATTGGTTGAAGATTCATTTTCAGTAGCTACGTTAAAAACGGCCACTCTAAATAAATTATATGTAGCTTTAACTCGTTCAAAAGGTGATTTGTATATTGTGACACCGGATGAATTTGATACTATAAAAGAAAAATACTACAAGTAAGTTTTGAAAAAAGGATTATGTATGAAGGTTGGAAAGATTCCTAATGGAATGGATATAATTGATGCGAAGAAAAAAGTTGGTTCATTATTGAGGACAGTTCAAAACAGTTCAAAACCAGATAAATGTATCATATGTGGACAGCCTAAAACAAGCTTTTGTAATTCACATTCGGTACCAAGAATGTGTCTGAAAAACATAGCTGTTGATGGGAAGGTGTTACAGGCAAATAAACTGGTTGGTGTAGATATAATTGATGTTGAAAAAGGAATAAATAATTCGGGTACATTCCACTTTATTTGTAATGAGTGTGATAGTAAAGTTTTTCAAGATTATGAAAGACCAGATGGATGGACAGAAACTTCTCCTACAGATAGAGTATTAGCGCAGATTGCTTTGAAAGATGTATTACTTATGCTTAGTAAAAGACATATGGAAACTCTTTTGTGGCAACGAGCGTCAGAAATGAGCAATATCGGTGGAATGAATTATTTGAAAACTGTACATGAACTCGATATAAGAGATTATACCGAGGAGATGGAATTGTATAAAGGAATAACAACTGAAACAAAAGAGCAGTTTAAGATTGTTTTTTATGAGAAATTACAATATACGGTTCCTATAGCAACACAAGTAGTTCTGGCAATGGATAAAGATTTTGAGGGAAATGAAATCAATGATATTTTTAATACATCAGAGGATATACGTATCCAAAATCTGCACATTTCTATATTTCCCTTGGAAGACAGTACAGTAGTGATTGTGTTTTACCATAGAAGAGATAAGAACTATAGAAGATTTCATCATCAATTTAATTATTTGTCTCATGATAAAAAACTTGAATTTATTAATTATTGGATTTTTAAATATACAGAGAATTATTTTTTCTCTCCAACAATAAAGGAAATTTTGGAAAAAGATGAAAAGCTACAGTTACTCTCTCAAGAAAATTACGGAGTGTCTAACCTTGGATATGTTCTGGGGCCAGAGGATTTATTGTATGAAGAGGTCAAATCTTCCGAAATAACAAATCTTTTAGTAGAACGTTGTTGATTATTATAAAGAGGAGTTGCCTAGACTGTCTGGCGGTAACTGTATTTGAGAACTTTGCATAAAAGTTACACTAAACATCTTCAGGGCTTCAAAAACGTCATGATTTCTCGAGGCTCTTGCCGCTCTTCAGATAGGCATCCATGATGACATCCGCCTCGCGGCGGCGCTTCTGTTCCTGGAGATTCTTGAGTTTCTCAGCGAGCTTATCGTACCGGTCCTGGAGCTTGGACATGTCAGCCATGACCTTGGCGATCTCGGCATCAATTGTTTCAGTTGATTTCTTCCTCGCCATCGTCTGGCACCTCCTTGTTCATGAGAGACTGGCTGGCCGCCAGGAGTTTACTGATCTCATCTGCACTGCTGATGACGCTGTCTGCATCCAGCCCGAAAGAGCTCAGGATGATCTTCTGTGTCTTTGTGACTGCGTGATCCAGCTTGTATATCCCACCGTTGCGGCGGACCATCTCGATCTTTTCCAGTTCGCGGATTGCAGCAGGGACAGTCATATACTTCTGTCTGGCTTCCATCCGCAGCATTTGCTCTTTCAGAAGATTGTAGATCCGATTGCGGACGATCAAAGCAACAAACTCGATAAAGATCTTTGCTGACATACTCTGTGACGACTGAATCCGTTCGCTTTTCGAACCAATGAAAGTTTTGTCAGCACGAAAGAGTTTCTCGGAAATATCCCTTCCCTTGTACTGGATCAGTGCCTGAGAAGCCGTCATTTTCTCCGAGGTGATGATACAGAAATAACCGCAGAGCTGTAGTTCTCGTTCGATTACATCCGTCCGCTCATCAGCACCACGGAATATTCCCTTCCTGTCATAATGGAGATGGAAGTATTCCTGGTAGGTCTTTCCGAACTTATTGTCCTTTCCAATGTGTTTGTCCATGAACTGACGTAACTTCTCGATCCGTTGTTCTAAATGCTCCCGCTCGGCCGCCTGTTTGGAAGGATTGTAGTAGATATGGAAATATCTGTCCTTTTCGTCATCCTCATAGAGCCTTGACGAAACTGTAGTACCATAAACCTTGTAGGATCGGATCGCAGCTTCCCGTTTTGTTTCGAAAGTCCCCTGATTTTCCAACACCAGGGAGGATACCAGAGGCCTGCATCCTTTGCACATGATGATGAATGTGTAGCCATTCGCATCAATATATCTGATGTTTTCCTTGCTGAAGTATCCGCGGTCCAGGATGACCCCGATCTTCTTATATCCGTATTCGATGACTTTATCGACCATGAAGGTGAACTGGGAGACATCAGTAATGGATCCGGGGTACTCTTCATAGAAGAGAGGCACACGGTTTGTCTTATCCATTGCGATCGACAGGTTGAACACAGGCAGTCCTTTATCATCTTTGGCTTTGCCGAACTCAACGATATCTATGTCGCCCGCATCGCTGTTCTTGTTTGTGGAATCATAGGAAATATAGATCCTGCTCTTGTGATCCCTCCCTTTATTCCAATCATCAAGAAAGCTGATGCACTGGTCTTTAGTGATCGATTGAAGAAGTCTGCAGACCTTGGAATCGCTATAGATCTTCATCTTCTCTGAGAAAAGAGGATGGGTAAATGCGAAATCAGGATAATATTGACCAGCGCACCCCGCCCCGAAAAGCAAGCTGGATGCTCAGCTTAAGTCCTGGGTTCCCCGGCAAAAGTCTGCCAATACCAGTGTGACCTGCTCCGCAGCAGGTGTGCCATCCCATAAAATTTGTGATCGGAGCTAAAAAAAAGAAGCGTTTTGTCCCCGGATAATGTAAAGTAAATGTACCACCAAAAACCACATAATCGCGAAAGACAAACGCTTCTTTCGCATAGTAGCATTTTCTTCATACATTTACA
>OCTX012268675.1_pt1 | contig 13281 bp, 10 predicted proteins | sample 1539691 | NCBI WGS metagenome assembly OCTX01 (sample SAMN02144231, study PRJEB22623) | gut metagenome | biome: sheep rumen | host: Ovis aries | place: New Zealand
GCGCAACCGCTTCTGGGGAAGCTGCATACCGGTGTGGGTGAACGAGGCCGACCCGGAGGACATGATATGCGTCGGGTCCGCCAGGGAGCTGGAGGAGCTTTCGGGCGAGAAGGTGACCGACCTCCACAAGCACTTCATCGACAAGATTCTCATAAAGAAGGACGGCAAAACCTACCGCCGCACGCCCGAGGTTCTCGACTGCTGGTTTGAATCGGGGTCGATGCCCTACGCCCAGCAGCACTACACGGGCGTCGGGCCGGTAGACGATTTCTTCCCGGCCGACTTCATCGCCGAGGGGCTTGACCAGACGCGCGGGTGGTTCTACACTCTCATGGTGCTCGGAACCTGCCTCTTCGGCAAGAGCCCCTACAAGAACGTCATCGTGAACGGGCTCGTCCTCGCCGAGGACGGCAAGAAGATGTCGAAGCGCCTCAAGAACTATCCCGACCCGACGAAGATGCTCGACACCTACGGCGCGGACGCGATACGCCTTTACATGATCTACTCGCCGGTCGTGCGGGCCGAGAACCTCAAGTTCTCCGAGAACGGCGTCAAGCAGCTAATGCGCGACCTCCTGATACCGTGGTGGAACGCGTATTCGTTCTTCGTGACCTACGCCAACGTGGACGGCTTCGCCGACGCGGAGGTCGTCCATCCCGAGTCGGACAACGTTCTCGACAGGTGGATCGTCTCCTCCATGGAGACGCTTATCGCCGACGTGACCGCCGCGATGGACGCATACGACCTGCAGCGCTCCGTGAGGCCGTTCGTGAAGTTCGTCGAAGACCTCACCAACTGGTACATCCGCCGTTCGCGCCGCCGCTTCTGGAAGTCGACGAACGACGGCGACAAGCTCTGCGCCTACCGCACGCTGCGCTATGTTCTCGTGCAGCTCGCGAAGGTCGCCGCGCCGTTCACGCCGTTCATAGCCGAGGAGATATACCGCAATCTCAAGGGCGCGGGCGACCCCGGGAGCGTGCATCTCTGCGACTTCCCGACGGCGAACGCCGCCGCGCGCGACCTCGCGCTCGAATCGCGCATGGCGGCCGTGCAGACGGTCGTCGAGCTCGGCCGCCGTCTGCGCGCCGACAACGATCTGAAGGTCCGCCAGCCGCTCGCCGAGATAAGGATCGCCGGCGCGGACGTGAAAGGGCTTGAGGACCTTATCGTCGACGAACTCAACGTGAAGAGCGTCGCGCACATCGCCGACGAGACGGAGCTTTGCGACGTTAGCTACAAGGCGAACTTCAAGACGCTCGGCAGGAAGTGCGGGCCGAAGATGAAGGCTGTTGCGGCGGCGATCGCCGCGATGAAGAGCTTCGACGGCGCGGCGACGGTAGAGGGCGTGGAAATCGCGGCCGAGGATGTAGTGATCACGCGCGCGCCGAAAGCGGGGCTCGTCGTCGCGTCGGAAGGCGCGGCCGTCGTCGGCCTTGAGACGGCGCTCACGCCTGAGCTGGTGGCAGAGGGCCTCGCCCGCGAGTTTGTGAGCCATGTGCAGTCCATGCGCAAGGAGGCCGACTTCGAGGTCACGCAGCGCATCGAGGTGACTGTCGACGCCGACGCGGATGTAAAGGCCGCGCTGGAGGCCCATGCGGACTACGTGAAGAACGAGATCCTCGCGCTGAAGCTCGGCTTCGGGGCGTGCGAAGGCGCTACGGTCGATCTCAACGGACATTCCGCAAGGATAACGGTCGCGCCCGTGGCGCAGGCCGGTGTTTGAAATCCGCCCCGCAAAAGTGGTATAATATCAAGCGATGGCGAAGATTAAACTTACCAAGACCGAGCTGAAGGCCCAGACGGACGCGCTGAAGAGGTTTCAACGCTTCCTCCCCATGCTTCAACTCAAGAAGCAGCAGCTGCAGAGCGAAATCGCCGGCATCGCCGCCAAGGCGGACGAGGTCGCCGCGAAGGAGCGCGCGGTGCGCGCCGCGCTCGACGGCTGGGTAGGGCTGTTTGCCACCGACAGGGAGCTGCTTGCGGGGCTTGTCGGCGTGAAATCGGTCAACACGGGAACGGCGAACATCGCGGGCGTGGCGATACCGACGTTCGAGTCCATAGAGACCGAGGTGAAGGATGTGGATCTGTGGGCGACGCCCGCGTGGGTCGACGATGCCGTGAAAGCGACGACCGAGATACTTTCGCTGCAGTGCGAAAGGGCCGTGTTCGAAGAGCAGCGCCGTCTTGTGACGATAGAGCTGCAGACGACTTCGCAGCGCGTGAACCTCTTCGAGAAGGTCAAGATACCCCAGTGCAAGGAGGCGATACGTCTTATCAAGATCGCCCTGGGAGACGAACAGACCGCGGCTGTGACGCGCGGCAAGATCGCCAAGGGCCGCACGCCCGAGGCAAAGGGAGAGGAGGACGCCGCATGATAGTGAAGATGCGCCATCTCGACCTCGTATGCGTCGCGTCGGAGAAGGAGGCGACGCTGGAGAAGCTTCGCGGGCTCGGGGCCGTCCATCTTGATCTCAGAAGCGCCTCGGGCGCGGCGGTCGCCGCGGCCAAGGGCGAGGCCGCGGATGCCGAGAAGGCGGTTCGCATCATCCTCAAAGCGCGCGATGGAATCAACAGGAAAGAGGGGCTGGAGGTTCGCCCGCACCCGGTTGAAGAGATTCTGGCCCTTGACGCCGACCGCGAGCATCTCAAGAGCGAGGCCGATGAACTGAGCCGCCTTGTGGCGCAGTACGAGCCTTACGGCGACTTCGACCCCGCGCTGGCGAGGAAGATAATGGAAGCGGGCGTGGATCTTTCGGGCGTAGCGGCCCTGCCGGAGAAGCTGCCGGAGATAAGGCTTTCCGAGATGCGCGCCAGGCTGGAGAAATGCAGAACGCGAATCGCCGCCACTACCGCGCGTATTGCGGGGTGCGACGAGAACGCCGTGCTCAGACGTTATCCGGCGCTGGCGGACAAAATCGCGTTCGAGAGCGCCAAGGAGCTTATGGCCGAGAGCGGCGCGGTTGCGTATGTCTCGGGCTGGGTGCCGGAAGACAGATGCGCCGCTGTGGCTGGCGCGGCGCACGAGTGCGGCTGGGGGCTGCTGATGCGCGAACCGGCCGAAGGAGAGACGCCGCCGACGCTCATAGAGCCGCCGAAGCTGTTCAAGCCCGTGAAGGTCCTCTTCGACGGGCTTGGAATAGCGCCGGCCTATACGGAGTCGGATGTGTCGGTTCCGTTCATGTGCTATTTCTCGCTGTTCTTCGCGATGCTCGTAGGCGACGGCGGCTACGGTCTGCTTATCTTCGCGCTTACGATGTTTGGCTGGCGCAGGTACCGCAAGGGCGGCGGCTCTGCGACCGCGTCGGGCGCGGTGATGAAGAGCTGGCTTGTGCTGATGACGGTGTTCTCCCTCGCCACGATAGGCTGGGGCCTCTTGAGCAACACATGGTTCGGCGCTGGGCTGCCGTGGCTGGCGGACTGGCCGACGGTCAAGTGGCTCGCAGACCCGAGCTACCAGAACATGATGCTCCTCTGCTTCACGATCGGCGCGAGCCACCTCATGCTCGCGCGCATCTGGACGGGGGTGTCGATGATAAACGACATCACCTGTCTTTCGCAGTTCGGCTGGGCGGGGGTTCTCCTTTTCATGTACATCATGACCAACGCCATCATAGGTATATTCCCCGGCGTCCCGACATGGGCGTATGTCGTGTTCGGCGTGTCGCTTGTGCTGGTGTTCGGCTTCACGCTCAAGAAGGGCGAGTTCAAGACGCGCGGTATCGAGATCGGCATGCTCCCGCTGAACATCATGAGCGCGCTCGGCGACATCATAAGCTACGTGCGTCTGTTCGCTGTGGGGCTGGCGTCGGTCAAGGTGGCGGAGAACTTCAACGGGATGGCGCTAGACATTTTCAATGCGTCCGGCTCGCTGTGGCTCAAGCCTCTGCTGGCGGCGGGGATGCTGTTTGTCCTGCTCGTCGGCCACGGGCTCAATTTCGCGATGGCGGGGCTGTCGATCCTGGTCCACGCGGTGCGTCTAAACACGCTGGAGTTCTCGAACCACAAAGGCGTATCCTGGGCCGGGTACGCATTCAAACCGTTTTCCAGACACTAAACTTCACACAAGGAGCAAAACACAATGAATGAGTCAGCAATGATCATCGCAGGCGCAGTCGCCTGCTTGGGCATGAGCGCCGCGGGTTCGGCGTTCGGTACTGGTTTCGCGGCCTCGGCGGCCGTCGGCGCCTGGAAGAAATGCTATGCGGCGGGCAAGCCCGCGCCGTTCATCCTTCTGGGTCTTGTCGGCGCGCCAATCACCCAGACGCTTTACGGAATGATCCTCATGTTCATCATGTTCACCAAGCGCACGGTCGAGGGCGCGGGCATCCCCTGCCTCATCCTCGGCATCTTCGCAGGTCTTGGAATCGGGCTTTCGGCGCTCTTCCAGGGACGCGCCGGCGCGGCCGCGTGCGACGCGCAGGCCGAGACGGGGCAGGGCCTCACGAACTACTTCGGCGCGCTCGGCATTGTAGAGACCGTCGCCATCTTCACGATGGTGTTCTCGATCATCGCCATCGTCTTCATCAAGTAAGATGCGCCTAGAGCCCCGCAAGGCATGGTTCCTCGCCTTTACCGCGGTCTTCGCGGTTCTGGCGGGGTTCGTCTTTTGGGGGACGTGGAGCCTCGCGGCCTGTCCCGTGATGCCGGATGCGCGGATGACTTTCCCCGCGCAGGGCTATGTCGGCGACGTGCTGCGTGCATGGGTCGGCAACGGGAAGTTCGTCCCGTGGGACATCACGGCTTTCATCGGCTCGCCTTATCTCTGGCAGGAGCTTCAGTACGCGCTCGCCGCGTATTTCGCGGCGCTGGGGCTTGCATACTATCTGCGCGGGCGCGGCCTGTCGCGTCTTTCAAGCTATGGCGCAGGACTGCTTCTCGGCTTTTGCGGATACTGGCTTACCCTCTTTTCGGCGGGGCACGCGGGCTGGTTCCGGTGGATGATTTTCGGCGTCTTCGCGTTCGGTCTCGCCGACAGAGCCGTTCGCAAGAACAAGCTCAAGAACTGGGTGCTGCTTGGCGCGTGCGTTGCATGGGCGAGTTTCTACCAGCCGGATCTCTGGCTCCTTTTCACCGTATTCACCGCCGTCTACTTCATATGGTGCTGCGTTCGCGAGCGCAAGTTTCCATGCTGGAAGGGCGTGGCGTTCGCGGCGGCCGCGTTCGCGGTCATAGGAGCGCCGAGTTTCGTCGGCGCATACGGCGACAAGGCCGGCCGCGACAGGCAGATAGAGGAGTCGAAGGGGACGGCCTTGACGGGCGGCGCGAAAGATGACGACCGCGAGGCGCGATGGATATTCGTAACCAACTGGTCGCTCCCGCCGGTCGAGACGCTGGAGTTTTTTATACCGAGGCTGAACGGGGATACGAGCTGTCAGTCGGTTCTCGGACTCGGCAGGAGCCAGGGAACGGGGGTTCGCCCCTACACCGGTGCGCTCGGACGCCCGATAAACGCCAAGAGCGGCAACTACCGCCAGCATTCGCTGTATGTCGGCTGGGTGACATGTCTTCTGGCAGTCGCCGGGATATGCTTCGGCTTTCGCAGAGCCGAGGTGGTGTTCTTCGTCTGCGCGGCGGCTGTTTTCTGGCTTCTGTCGACGGGGCGTTACTGTGAGCCGGTTTACAGACTTGTATTCATGCTGCCTGTCGGGGACTCGATCCGTGCGCCGGTCAAATGGCACCATCTTACAGAGCTGTGCCTTTGCGCTCTTGCGGGATTCGGAATAGAAGGTCTAGGGGCGCGGCTCGCGGCGTTCGGCCGCATGTCGCCGCGAACGGTGCGTGCTGTGATGTGCGCTGTCGTTCTTTTCGGCGCATGCGATCTCGCGCGGGTGGACAGGCTGTATTGCGCCGCGATAGATCTGTCGATCGTGCAGGCGAACAACCCGGCGGCGGACGAGATCGTCAAGCGTGGCGGCGGGAAAGTTGCGGATCTCATGGAGGGCGGCAACGGCCTTGTCGCATGGAGCTTCTCTACGCGCCGTATAAAGATGACGCCGGATCTCGGCGACAATGACATAAGGTTCATATGGGCCGGCGGCGAGCAGCTGAGAAACAAGAGCCTTGCGGCGTGGATGAAGGCCAGGAACGCCAGACCTGTCGGCACCTATGTCGTAACGCAGAAGGGGATAAGGGTTTCAAACGGGAACACGGCGAATGCGGTCCTTCTTGAAATCCCCGGGGCGCCCGCCCTGCCGCCAAAGGCGCCTGACGCACCGCCTGTCACGTTCGTGACGTGGCTTGGCGCGCTGTCGCTTCTTGGAACCATATGCGCGTCGGCATACGGAGTGATGAAGTCATGAACAGGTTTATCGAGTCTGTCGCCGGAGTCCTCGAGACAGCGCCTGAGGCGCTGACGCTCGACACGCCTTTCCGCGAAACCGAGGGCTGGTGCTCGCTCAAGGCGTTCGGGCTTCTCGTCATGCTTGAGAACGACTGGTGCGCGCCGACGGGAATCGACAGGTTTATGGAGCTTGAAACCGTCCGCGACCTTTGGCGCGAGGCGTTCATTTCGTTCGCGGCCGAGCTGCTGAAGGTGCCGCGCGAGCGGCTTTCGGGCGGTACGGCGCACGGGTCGATTCCCGAATGGGACAGCGTGAATCATCTGCGCCTTGTCATGGAGGCGGAGCAGCGGTTCGGCGTTCACTACCCTCTTGAGCGCATCCCCGAACTGAAGACGATAGACGACTTTCTCCTCATGTGAAAATCCCGAGCAGGCGGCAGGCGTTGTCGCAGCAGATCGCGCGCCGCTCCGGTTCGTCGAGCGGCAGCGAGAGGAACGCTTCCAGCACTTCTCCCGGATCCTGCCACGGCGCATCGGAGCCGAAGAGGATGCGGCGTGCGCCGTGACGCTTGATGATGCGCAATATCTGCCCGGTCGGCATCCAGAAGAATGTATGCGACAGGTCGAGATACACGTCTTGCCCGGCAAGAACCTCCTCAGTCTCGTCCCACATGCCGAACCCTCCCAGGTGCGCGGCGGCGATTTTGAGGCGCGGGAAGCGGCGGTGCAGTTCTGCGATGTCCGAAGGGGAGGAGTGGAACGGCGGCCTGAATACGCGCTCGCCGCCCGCGTGCAGGTATGCGACAATGCCGAAAGCCGACATCGCGTCCCAGACTTCGTCCATCGACCTGTCGTTGAAACCGAAGAGCTGGTATTCGGGGTGGAGCTTCACGCCTGTGAAACCGGCGCGGGCGATGCGCTCTATTGCGGCGCCTTTGTCGGCCACCTGCGGATGGAAGCACGCGAGCGACACGACCGCAGGCGCTTTTCCGTCCGGCTCTTTTTGCATGAGCGCTGGCGCGTGGCGCGCCCAGAAGCCGTTCGTGTGCTCCACACTGTCGGGCTTTGTGGCGACAGGCAGATTGACTGACGCCGCAATGCCGCATGTCGCGTTCTTCGCGCGGCAGCCGCAGACCGTGCCGTCGAACGACGGCGCGTTCCCGAAACGCTCTGCGAGGGCGGGCGTCACCTTCCGGGCGATTTTTTCCGGGTAGAGGTGGACGTGCGAGTCCACTACCGGGAAGTCTGGATGCGATGTTGGGTTCATGTGTGACGGTTCTTTGTGCGACGCGTTAAAGTTTACCACATGTGACCTCGCCTCGTCAATGCGCCATATGCCGGGCGCAGGCGTTTTTGGTATAATAGGCGCAACATTGAGCGATAAGGAGATGTCGGATGATGATGAAGACAGGGAACACGTTTCTGCCGGTCGTGCTGGCGGCCGCCGCGACATTGTGTGGCATGGATTCGCACGGTGCCGCGGATGTAGACGGCGCAATTGAGCGGGGCGCCCGTTATCTGCTTGCCGGGCAGTCGGGCGACGGACACTGGAGCGACGCGCAGATGCCTGCGCTCACGGCGCTTCCCGTCTGGGCGCTTTCGTGCTCGGGGTCGGGGCTGGAGGGACTGCCCGAGGCTGTCGGGCGCGGGGTGAAGTTCGTCCTTTCGACCCAGCGCGCCGACGGCGGGTTTTATGTTCCGAAGCCGGGGAGAGGCGGCTCGGGTCTTGGAAACTACAACACATCCGTATGTCTCAGCGCGCTTTACGAATCGCACAAGGCGCCTGTGGACGCGATGCTGAAGGCGCGCGAGTTCATCGCGTCCTCCCAGCTCACCGGAGACGACACGATGGCAGGCGGGTTCGGTTATGAGAAGGTGTCGCGCCGCCGCTATGCAGACCTTTCCAACACGAGCTATGCGATGGACGCGATGAGCCGCACTGCGTCGCTGGAGGAGCTTCGCACAGGAGGCGGGCGTGTCGATCTTGACTGGGAGAAGGCGCTCTCGTTCGTCGAGGGGCTTCAGAATCAGGACGGACCCGAAAAGGGCGGCGCCGCCTACAATGCGCGCACGCCGCAGGCGGGTGCGGCTACAAACGCCGCCGGGCGCGTGAGCCTCAGGGCATACGGCTCGATGAGCTATGCGGCTGTGCTGTCGATGTGCAGCGCACGTCTCACGAAGGCCGATCCGCGCGTACGCAACACGCTTGAATATTGCAGCAGGCACTGGACGGTCGACGAGAATCCCGGAATGGGGGATCAGGGGCTTTACTACTATTACGACATTCTCGCGCGTGCGTTGTCGGCGGCGGGCGTTGAAGAGATTTCGCGCGGAGACGGCGGCGCGCCGGTGCGCTGGAAGAATGAACTCGCTGCCCGGCTCGTCTCGCTTCAGCGCGACGACGGCAGCTGGGCGAACGACAACAACCGCTTCTGGGAGGCCGATCCCGTGCTGTGCACTTCGTTCGCGATGCTGGCGCTGGAGCTGTGCCGCGACCGGTCCGGTCCGTCAAATATAAACGGCACTCTGTAAGTAACTCGGGGTAAAAATTTCTTAAAATACCCCCTTGCGCGTCGCGGCCAAAATATGATATACTATCAATCACTTTCTGGAACACGGGGTTGTGGCGCAATTGGTTAGCGCACTGGACTGTCGATCCGGGGGTTGCGGGTTCGAGCCCCGTCGACCCCGCCAGTACGGAAGGTACGCGGGATTGCCTCGTGGTGTAATGGTAGCACCGCAGATTCTGATTCTGCTTGTTGGGGTTCGAGTCCCTGCGAGGCAACCATTAAAGTTCCCCTGAAACAATGCGCAGTAATGCTTCATAACGCTGTATAACACCGGATTGCGATGCATTGGACATGCTGGATACTTTCAAGCGCCGTGGTTCTGGCGCTGTATGACATCTCCAAAAAGGCGAGCGTGAAGGACAATGCCGTCCTGCCGACGCTTCTTTGCTCGACGCTCTTCGGGTGCGCTGCGTTCATTGCGGGGCTTGCCGTCGCAGGCCGCCTCGACGCAGTTGTGCAGGCGACGGCGCAGGTGATATGGCTTTCGGTCGCAAAGAGCGTCATTGTGTCGGCTTCCTGGGTTTTCACGTTCTGCGCGCTGAGGACGCTTCCCATCTCTATCGCGACACCAATTCGCGCCTCCGCGCCCGCACTCGTCTTTGTTGTGGCGTTCTTTCTCTACGGTGAAGTGCCGGACATGGTGCAGTTCGCCGGCATGATAGCGGTCTTCGCGGGCTATTTCGTCTTTTCATGGGCCGGAAGGCACGAAGGGATAGACTTCTTCCGCAGCAGGGCGGTGTGGTGCGCCGTCGCAGGCGCGTTCCTTTCGGCCTGTTCGTCGCTGTGGGACAAATACGTCTTCCAGGTCTGCTGTGCGCCCGTCGAGACGGTGCAGTTCCTGTTTCAGATCGGGCTGGTCGCCGTTTATGCGCTGCTGCTCGGGGCGACGGCGCTCGCGAAAGTCTTTGCGCACGGCTTCGCGCCGCAGGATCGCAGGTTCGAATGGCGATGGACGATACCGTGCGTCGGAATCCTGCTCGCAGGTTCCGACTGGCTCTATTTCACCGGTCTTGCCGTGCCGGAGGTCCCTATATCCGTCGCTTCGCTTATGCGCAGGTTCTCCGTCGTGGTGACGTTCGTCCTCGGGGCGCGCTTCTTCCACGAGACGAATCTCCTGCGCAAGGCCGCCGCGCTCGCGGTCATAATGCTTGGAATAGTCCTCCTCTGCCTCTGACGCACACCGGCCTCCTTGCAGTCCATTTCCGCGGTTGACGAATCGCCGTTGCGGAAATCGCCCGCCGCGCCGTGAATTATGGTATAATGTCCCGCGTGAAACGAAATGCAGACATCCGGCTCACTGCGTTTTTCAACGTCGGCGACGTCTCGCCCCATTGCGGCGAGATGTCCCGCGACGAGGTTGTGCGCCGTCTCGTCGGCACAGTGTACCGCAGCGGGCGCGTCCCGCCGACCGGAATCGACGAGACGGTCGCAGCGGTGCTCAAGCGCGAAGCTGACGGTTCGACCGTCATCATGGACGGGCTTGCCCTGCCGCACGCCCGCATAGAGGGTCTCGCCGAGCCTCGCGTGGCGATCGCCACGAGCGAGCGCGGCATAGTGTGGCCGGGCGAGGACTCGGCGGTGCATGTAGTGTTTCTGCTGCTGATTCCGCGCGACAAGCCCGCGCTGTATCTCCAGATACTTCGCGCGCTCACGACCGCCCTCAAGGACGACGCAACGATGCGAACCGTCGCCGCGATGACCAACGCGGGCGACATATACCGGTTCTTCGAGAGCGGCAAGGCGTATCTGCCGCGCTACATCACGGCGGCGGACATCATGTCGAGGGATTTCACCACCCTGCGCGACACCGACACTCTCCAGACCTGCGTCGACACTTTCATCGGCAACCAGATGAGCGAGGTCGCCGTGCTCGACCGCGACGGCGACCTGAAAGGCGTCGTGCGCGCGGGCGAGCTCCTCAGGGTGTGCCTGCCGGAGTATCTGCTGTGGATGAACGACCTTTCGCCCATCGCCAACTTCGAGCCGTTCGCGCAGGTTCTCGAGAACGAGCGCCGCACGTGGCTGAGCGAGATTCTCGTAAAGGAGTTCCCCGTCGTAACGCCCGACACGCCGGCGATCCAGGTCGCGGGCGAGATGACGCGCTTCAGAAGCTCGAAGTGCTACGTGCGCGAAGGCGGCAAACTGGTGGGCGTGGTGCGTCTGCCGAAATTCCTCAACAAGATATTCAGGGAATAGGCGATGAAGTTCAATCCCAAAGTTCTCCTCCTCGCGGCCGTCATGGCGGCCGTATCCATCGGCGGCTGGTTCGGGGGTCTCGCCAACGGCTTTACGCAGGCCGTGACGCTCGCCGTCTTCGCGGGTGTGATCTCCACCACGCTGTTCTTCTGGGAGCGTCGCGTCGCCGCGGCGTTTCTCGGCGTCGCAGTGCTGATCGCCACCCACGCGATGACGCTGCAGTCCATCCTCAAAGCCACCGAGCTGGACATAATCTTCTTCCTTGTGGGCATGATGATAATAGTCGGCGTTCTCAAGGACCTCGGCTTCCTCACATGGGTCATCCAGTCCATCATCAACCGCAAGAACATGAACGGCGTTTCGTTCACTGCGATACTCTGCGTCCTCTCGGCGGTTCTCGCGTCGGTGGTGGACGAGGTTTCGTCGATCGTCGTCGTGCTGGCGCTCGTATTTCAGGTGTGCGACACGCTGAAGCTGCGGCCCCATCCGTTCGTTCTCATCGCCGTCATGTCGACGAACATCGGCTCTTCGGCGACGATGCTCGGCAACCCCGTCGGAATCTTCATCGGCAACAAGGCCGGGCTAACGTTCGCGCAGTTCCTCGTCGGCGCGACGCCTGTCGCCATGGCTTCGCTCGTTGCGACGCTGTTCATAACCGTGTTCTGGTTCCGCAAGGACATCCGCTCCATGACGCTCGCCATGGCGCGCCACCGCCGGATGGGCCTCGGCCCGGTGCTGAAGATCCCCTACAAGACGGGTCTCTTCATCCTGCTCGCGACCGTCTCGGTAATCGCCTTCCATCACGAGATAGAGCACGCCCTCGCCCTCGGCGGCGCGGCGAACAAGAACGCGTTCCTCATCATGACGCCCCTCATCATGGCCGGCATACTGATGATATGGCGTCCCCACCGCGCCCGCCATTACGTCGAGAAGGACGTCGAATGGTGGACGCTTCTCTTCTTCATGCTCCTTTTCGCCATAGCCGGTTCTTTGAACGAACAGGGCATAACCCAGAACCTCGCCGACAGTTTGACCAAGCACGTCTCGGGCGGACCGCGCGGAATGATTCCGCTCGTGCTGCTGATCGCGTCGCTGGGGTCGGCGTTCGTCGACAACATCGTGTTTGTCGCCGCCTTCACTCCTGTGATACAGGCGCTCGTCGAGCGCTCGGCCGACTACTCCGTCCTGTGGTGGGCGCTGCTCTTCGGCGCGTGCTTCGGCGGTAACGTGACCGTCGTCGGCTCGACGGCGAACATCGTCGCCTCGGGCCTTCTCGAAAAGCACGGCCATCATCCGATACGTTTCGGAACGTGGATACGTCTCGGCGCGATCGTCGGGCTTGTGACGGCGCTCATAGCGTGGGCGATGCTGCTCGTCTTCCCGTCGCCGCGCCCGGCCTCCGCCGTCGATCCCGAGCCCGCGCCCGTCGTCGAGGAACTGCCGTCGCTCAACGGCTAGCGCCGCAGTCTGCGGCGGCGCTACTTGCCGACGCAGAACCGCGAAAAAAGGGCGTCGAGAAGATCTCTAGAGTATTCCGCGCCGACGAGCCGCCCGAGCGCGGTCGCGGCGGTTCTGGCGGCGTTCGCCGCCAGAACGAGGTCGTCGCGTGCGCCGTCAAGCGCAGCACAGGCCTCGCTCAAGAGCGAGCGTTCGCGACCGGAAGGCGTCGGCGACGAATCGTCCGCGCCGCCCGCCGCCTCTTCAAGCCGCGCCGCGACTGCGCCGAGAAGCGCGTCGATTCCTTCGCCTGTGACGGACGACACATTGAGCCCCGGCCCGCGTGAAAGGTCGCACTTTGAATGCACCTTCATGGCTCGCGGCCCGAACCTCACTGGCGGTTCTCCCTCGCCAAGCCAGAGCACGACATCAGCGGCGTCGGCCAGCGCCTCCGCCCGGCTCACGCCCTCACGCTCGATGGTGTCGGCGGTTTCCCGCAGTCCGGCGGTGTCGACGAGTCTCACCGGCCAGCCGCCGATGTCGAGCGATTCTTCTATGGAGTCGCGCGTAGTCCCGGGCGTTTCAGAAACAATCGCGCGGTTCGTGCCGAGGAGCGCGTTCATGAGAGACGACTTTCCTGCGTTCGGCGGTCCGGCGAGAACCACCAGCGCGCCCTCGCGCAGGAGGCGCCCGCCCTCTGCGCGTTTAATGGCGCGGACGCACTCTGCGCGCAGGGCGTCGAGTTCGCGCGCGGCATCTGCGGCGAACGCCGGCGGGAGTTCGTCTTCGCTGACGTCG
>OCTX012273690.1_pt1 | contig 13281 bp, 13 predicted proteins | sample 1539691 | NCBI WGS metagenome assembly OCTX01 (sample SAMN02144231, study PRJEB22623) | gut metagenome | biome: sheep rumen | host: Ovis aries | place: New Zealand
TACATTTTGTGAACACCTAAATTAAAGCATAACATTTCGGGCTTAAAAATCAGACTCATTTCTCCGAGAGAGCCTGCCACGAAACTGTTATGCGTTATCCGGCAATTGTAAATGAAAAGAAAGCAGATGTTATTTTATTATATACTTGTAAAAACAACATGTCTACCTGTAATAATCTTAAAAATACCTTAATATTCGCGTCTTCAATATTTCGCAGCCCATATTTGAATCACATTTGAATCATAAAGAACAAGTTCTTCCCGGCAAATGATCACGAAAAAATGAGCCTCTGACAATACTGTCAGAAGCTCATTCAGCCGAAACTGGGCTAGTAGGATTCGAACCTACAAAATGACGGAGTCAGAGTCCGCTGCCTTACCGTTTGGCTATAGCCCAATATTCACAGCCGATATATTTCTCGGCTACGAATTGAAATTATAAGGCATCACTTTGAAAAAAGCAAGCACTTTTTTCAAAAATCTTTATGCGCCGGCCAACAGCTATGCTGTGATCCTGCCGGCATGGCGGATCGCTCTTACTACTTACGCCATACAGCAGGATAAAACAGCAGAAGCATGGGATAAAGCTCAAGTCTGCCTGCCAGCATGTCAAACATGAGGACATATTTGGAAGCAAGAGAAAAATGTCCGAAGTTCGCAGTAGGTCCTACAGCGGACAGACCGGGGCCTATATTGTTAAAAGTCGCTGCCACAGAGGTAAAGATCGTCTCAAGGCTCTGGTCTCCGTCAAAAATCGTGACAAGGAGAATAGAGGCAAAGAAAATGCACACGTACACTCCGATATACATGACTACGGAACGGACTGTATCACGCTCGACAGGCTTGCTGTCCATGCGGACAGACGTGACGCTGCGGGGGTGGACGTAGTGGTGGACTTCCTGGATTCCGGCTTTGACCAGGATGACGATACGGGAAACCTTGATTCCGCCGCCGGTTGAGCCTGCGCAGGCGCCGCAGAACATGATCATCACGAGAAGGCAGCGCGAATACTGCGGCCACAGGTCGAAATCAGCGGTCGCGTAGCCGGTGGTCGTAATGATAGAGCCAACCTGAAATGCCGCGTGATGAAAAGCGAGATAAAGGTTGTCGAACATCTTATGGATATTGATCGTGATCGTCAAAATGCTGAATACAATGATCGCGAAATACCAGCGGACCTCACTGAAACGGAAGGCTTCTTTTTTGTCCTTTCCCAGGAAAAGAACAAAGTATGCATTGAAGTTGACACCGAACAGGATCATGAAGATCGTGATGATGCTCTGCTGTATGATCGGATAGCTTGCAATGCTGTCGCCGAGGACTCCGAAACCTCCGGTACCGGCAGTGCCGAAACTCAGGCACAGACTGTCAAAAAGAGGCATTCCCGCAATGAGGAGCAGGATAATCTCCGTGACGGTCATTCCGAAGTAAATGATATAGAGGATTTTCGCTGTATCACGAATCTTGGGAACAAGTTTGCCCACGACAGGGCCGGGGCTCTCCGCGCGCATCATATACATCTGACTGCCCATCCGCCTCTTGCGCATGGGCATGATCGCCAGAACAAAGACAATGACACCCATGCCGCCCACCCAGTGGGTAAAGCTTCTCCAGAAAAGGCTGGCATGGCTGAGTGCCTCGACATCTGACAGGATACTGGATCCCGTGGTCGTAAAGCCTGAAACCGTCTCAAACAGCGCGTCCGAATATTTGGGTATGTCACCGCACAGCACAAATGGAAGTGCTCCGCAAAGACTGATCACAACCCAGACGAGCGCGACACTGATAAAACCTTCTTTTGTATAAAATTCTGTTCCTGCATCCCCTTTGAGATTGATCAGGAAACCGATTGCAAAATATGCTGCCGCCAGAGCAAAATAAATCAGGCCCTGCCTCTCCCCGTACAGAAATCCTGTCAGCGCGGGAAGAAGAAGAAAAACAGCCTCGAATTTGAGTACCAGACCCGTTGTGCGGCGGATTATGGAGTAATTCATACTATCAGCCCTTTATACCTGAAATCCCTGTATTCCTGCCGGCATCTCCTCATCGAGAATATCCCTGATATCCTGGAATCCCATAAGAGTGGTCACGACAATGACGCGGTCATCCACTTCAATCATGGTATGTCCGTTGGGAATAATGATCTGTCTGTTGCGGTATATGCAGGCGATCAGGACACCTTTTTTGATAGGAAGGTCGATGAGGGGAATCCCGATCACAGGAGAGCCTATCTGAATAAGGAATTCAAGAGCCTCGGCCTTGCCTTCAATAATGTTGTAGAGAGTTTCCACGTTGCTGCCGATGGAGTTTTCCATCGCGCGGACATAACGCACGATGTATTCTGCAGCGATATGCTGAGGGTTGAGGATACTGCCGAGATTCATTTCATCGATGATATCATCATAATTGATCCGGTTTACCTTTGTGATCAGCTTGACATCCTTAACGGCCGCCTTGCGTGCGTACAGGGACAGGAAGATATTCTCCTCGTCCATACCGGTCAGGCTGACAAAGGACTCCATCTGTCCGATTCCTTCTTCGAGCAGGACATTCTGGTTGGCGGCGTCGCCGCAGATAATGTTGGCTCCGGGGAGATCCTCGCTGAGGACATCACAGCGGGCGGGATCTTTGTCGATGACTGTGACGTTGATATGACTTTCGAGAAGATTCTTTGCAAGGTAGTAAGCGATCGTGCCGCCGCCTATGATCATGCAGTTGGTGACTCTGCGGGTCTTAAGGCCGACTTTTTCAACGAAGGCACGCGCACTCTTTGCGCCGGCGACAATACTGATCGTATCGCCCGCTTCAAGGCGGAAATCGCCGCCCGGGATCGTAACATCGTGGTTTGCTCCGCGTTCCACAGCGCAGACCAGGACATCTCCCTTGATGTTTTTGGAAATCTCCGCCAGCGTCCTGCCGTCCAGGGCAGATCCCGTAGGAACGGCAAATTTTAGAAGTTCGACGTGGCCGCGGGCGAAGGTCTCGATCTTGATCGCAGAGGGGAACTTGAGCAGACGGGAGGCCTCCATGGCTGCCGCATACTCGGGATTGACTGTCAGGGACAGTCCGAGTTCCTCGCGGATAAAGCCCACTTCACTGTTGTAAATGGGGTTTCGTACCCGGGCAATGGTATTGCAGTCACCGGCCTTCTTGGCGATCAGGCAGCACAGCAGGTTCAGCTCATCCGAATCCGATGCCGCGATCATCAGGTCGGCGTCCTCGACACCCAGATCCTTCTGCACCGAATAGCTTCCTCCATTGCCGACGATACCGAGAACATCACAGCTGCTGGAGACTTCGTTCACCACCTGCTGGTTTTTGTCCACAACGCTGACGTCGTGTCCTTCTTCGCTGAGCTGCCTGGCAAGAGCGGAGCCCACTTTGCCGCAGCCGACTACAATAATTTTCATATTGATTCCTCCGTACCGCTCGCCCGGGCGGTAGTCCGGTCTTCCCGGAAATGCTGTCTTTTCTGTTTATCTGCTGACCCGCAGGAGATTGCTGTTATCTGCTGACCCGCAGGAGATCGCCGGGCGCAGCCTGCGCATCCAGCTGAAGGCGGATCAGCTCTCCGGGATGCGGGGCACTCTGCACAGCTTCTCCGTCTGCGTTCCACATACCGAGTACATGTGCAGGGAGATCTCTGCCGTCGGGACACATGATCTCGATCGTCTCTCCGACCGAGAACTTGTTTTTCTGATGAATGGTCACAAGACCGGGCAGACTCTCCTGCCCTGCCGGACCTGCGCCGCTCTGCTGCAGGCCCTCTGCCGCGCCGGGCGCCGTCTCTTCGATAATTCCCAGAAATACCGCGTCGCTGGCATAGGTATTATCTGTATAGACCATGGACTGCGTGTCGGGCCTTCCGAAGTAAAAACCGGTCGTGAAGTCACGATAGGTGCACTTGCGGATCTCCTGACGATACCAGTCCATGCCGGCGGCATATTTTTCATCGCTCTCAAGATAATCGTCAATTGCGCGTCTGTAGGCACGGGTGATGGAAGCGACATAAAGCGCCGTCTTCATGCGCCCCTCGATCTTGAGGCTGTCGATTCCGGCCCTGGCCAGTTCCGGCAGATGTTCGATCATGCACAGATCGCGCGAATTAAATATATATGTTCCTCTTTCGTTTTCCTCGACAGGGAAATATTCTCCGGGACGAGTCTCCTCCGCGACCGCATATTTCCATCTGCAGGGATGTGTACAGGCACCGCGGTTGGCATCACGCCCTGTAAACCAGGCGGACAGCAGGCATCTTCCCGAATAGGAAATGCACATGGCGCCGTGGATAAAAGCCTCAATTTCCAGATCAGCAGGTGTCCGCTCCCGGATCTGCGCGATTTCCTTCAGAGACAGCTCTCTTGCGCAGACGACGCGGGCGGCGCCCAGCTCATGCCAGAAACGGAATGTGCCGTAATTGGTATTGTTTGCCTGCGTAGAGATATGAATCGGGATTTCCGGACAGAACTGTCTGGCCAGTGAAAACATACCCGGATCCGCCACGAGGACAGCATCCGGCTTCATCTCCGCCAACTCCTCAAAGTAAGCAGCCGCTCGGTCCAGATCCTGATTGTGAGCAAAAATATTGGCGGCGACATGAACATGCACGCCTCGGGAGTGTGCGTATTCAATGCCCGCCCGCATATCTTCGGGGCTGAAATTCCTGGCCTTTGCGCGCAGGCTGAAGGCCTCTCCCCCTATATATACTGCGTCCGCGCCGAAGTTCACTGCTGTGCGCAGGACTTCAAGATCCTTTGCGGGGATCAGAAGTTCCGGCTTGGCGCGGTTTGTCTTCCATCTTTTTTCCATATTTTATCTTTTTTATCTTTTTTTGTAACTATTCAGCTTCACCGGAATCTGTCTCAAAACCGGGACGGGAGCTTGCTTACCGGACAGGTTTGAGACAAATTCCGGTGAAGGCCTGGAGCGGAGCCCCCCGGACTTTCCACAGCGGGCAATGCCGTGCATTGCGAGCCGAAGAAAGCTGAATAGTTACTTTTTTTTCAGTGAAACAGCTGCGCCGTCTCCCGTCGGGAGCAGAAGAGTCTCGAGCCGGGGCTCCTCCATCAGTGCGCGGATATAGGCGCGCATGCGGGCATGGATCGTCCTGTTGCGGCGGGTCACGGCAAAACGGGAGGAAAGTATCTCCCCCTCCTGCAGAATATTGTCCGTGATCATGATCCCGCCCGGACTGAGCAGGCGGACCGCATCCGGCAGAAAACGGATATACTGTCCCTTCGCCGCATCCATAAATACCAGGTCAAAAGAAGCATCCTCCCGGATTTCCTGCAGGACCTGCGCGGCATCTCCTTCCATCAACTCGATGCCGGTCTTTTTGCCGCCGGCAGCCTCTGTGCCGTATTTTATGAAGTTTCCGCGCGCTGCCGCGGCGCGTTGGTGATCTTTTTCGATTGTCAAGATCCGGCAGCCCTCAGGAGCATAGTGCTGCATGAAGAGGGCGGAAAAGCCGACTGCCGTCCCGATCTCCAGAATACGGGCCGGCCTGTTCATGGTGAGAAAAAACCGGATCAGATTCTGTGTCTGCGGCCTTATGATGGGAACACCCGCCAGAAGGGCCTCCTGTTCCAACCCCTGCAGATGCGCCGGCCCCGGAGGTGTCATTGCCTCAATGAACACTTCCATACGTTCAGGATCAGGCACAGGATTCAAACGTCCGTCACTGTCCCCAGACATCTTTATTCTCCGTCTCTGTATTGGTCTGTCCGCTGTCCGCCGGCACTTCTCCCGTGCTCTGATTCTCTCCTGCAGGTACTGAGGCAGGATCGACAGACAGTTTTTCCAGCATTTGTTCCATGGTCATATCAGAAGAGAGGGTGTAGGTTCCGGGCACAATCGAATGCCTGTACCCGGAGAGCCTCGCCTTGACAGCAAATGCATACTTGCTGCTGATGAGGTTCAGATTCTCAAGGACTTCTCCCACCTCGAGCGCGGAAGAGGCCTGCTCTTCGGAAATCGTTACCAACTCACTGTGGGCTTCACCGGGAGTGTCGAGTCCCTTTTGTACGAACAGTCCGTATCCCTCTGTATAGGCGCGTCCCGCCCAGATCACGATCAAAACTGCACATATGATCGGGACAGCATCCATGATCAGACCGATGACCGTCTCAATAATACCTGTTCGCTCGATTTTGTTATCCATAGAGCTTCCTCCGGGATGATTGATGATTTCCTTCACTCACTGACTCACCTTGCCTGCGGCGCCAGATGCAGCTTCGACTGCTGCGGCCGGTCCTGCGGCAGCCTTTAAACTTCAAGGATCATAGGAAGGATGACGGGACTCCTCTGGGTTTTTTTCCAGAAAAAGTCATTCAGTCCGTCCTTCACGGTGTTTTTGTAGCGGTTCCAGTCGGTAACACCGTTCTCCATGCAGCGGTAAATCGCCTCTTCCGCAACTGCGGCGGCTCCGGTCATAAGGTCGTCCGCCTCCTTGATATACACGAATCCACGAGATGTGATCTCGGGACCCGAAAGCAGTTCGCAGTTCTGCGCATCGAGGGCAAAAGCGACAATGACGATTCCGTCCTCTGCCAGGTGCTGCCGGTCGCGCAGGACCACATTTCCGACATCTCCGACGCCGAGTCCATCGACCAGAATATTTCCGACCTGGACCTTCTCGCGGACGGCTGCGCCGTCTTCCGAGAGTTCGAGCACGTCGCCGGAACGGAGGATGAAAATATCCTCCTTGCTATAACCCATTTCACGCGCAATCTTTGCCTGCGCCTTCAGATGACGGAATTCGCCGTGGACCGGAATGGCAAATCTGGGCTGGACCAGCTGATAAATCAGCTTGACATCCTCCTGACAGGGATGGCCGGATGCATGCACGTCCTGCGTTATAACATCAGCTCCCTTCATGAGGAGTTTGTTGACGACTGCTGTGACTGCCTTTTCATTGCCCGGGATCGGGCTGGAGGAAAAGACAACTGTGTCGCCTGGGCCGATGGTCACCTTGCGGTGCATGCCGTCCGCCATTCGGCTCAGAGCGGCCATGCTCTCACCCTGGCTGCCGGTGGTGATGATAACAGTCTTCTCTCCCGGATAGTTTTTGAGCTGATCGATTTCGATCAGGGTATTGTCCGGGACATTGAGCACATCAAGCTTGGTGGCAGTCTCAATGATATTGACCATGCTGCGTCCCTCGACGACAACTTTCCGGCCGTATTTATAGGCGTAATTGATTATCTGCTGCACCCGGTCCACGTTGGACGCGAATGTGGCGACAATAATGCGTGTGTCCGCGTGATCACGGAAGATCTGGTCGATATTTCTGCCGACTACCTTCTCGGAAGGTGTGTGTCCGGGGCGCTCGGAATTAGTGGAGTCGCACATAAGGGCCAGCACACCTTCATTGCCCAGTTCGGCAAAGCGCTGCAGATCGATCGCATCACCGTAGACCGGCGTGAAGTCGACCTTGAAGTCGCCGGTGTGCACAATGGTGCCTGCCGGAGATTTAATGGCCAGTGCAGCTGCATCCACAATGCTGTGATTGGTCTTGATGAATTCGACATCGAACTCTCCGAGTTCTACAATATCGCCGAAGGAGACCACATGGCGTTCGGTAATCTCGAGCAGATTGTGCTCACGGAGCTTGTTTTCAATAATACCCATTGTCAGGCGTGTCCCGTACACGGGAACATTGATTATTTTCAAGACATAGGGGAGAGCCCCTATGTGGTCCTCATGTCCGTGGGTGATGACGAAGCCTTTTACCTTGTCAATATTCTCTTCCAGATAAGTGGTATCCGGAATAACCAGATCGATGCCGAACATATCGTCCTCCGGGAACGCGAGGCCGCAGTCCACAACGACGATGCTGTCCCCGTACTCAAAGGCTGTGATGTTCATACCGATCTGCTCCAGTCCTCCCAGCGGAATGATCCGCAGAGAAGGAGCGGGCCCCATATTTAATTTTTCCTTGTTGTTTTTCAATCTGTCTCCTCTTCCGGGGACCCAATCCCGCCTTTTCAATCCTTCGGAGCGGCCTGTGCTTTTCTTCTGCCTGTCAGATCCGGATCTGTGTTCTGCAGCGGTTACTGACCTGTCCGTTCTGACTCTCTGTTCTGTCTTCCCGGCAGCTTTGACTGACCCCGGCCTGTGATCTGCAGATCTGTAATCTGCGGTCTTCCCTGCAATATCTTTATAATTCTTACCCCGGTTCTTATTATTCCCGGGATTCTTGCTGTTCTTATCCGGTCTGTTCTTATCCTCGCCGCCGCTGAGCCTGGCCTGTAAGTGAGATCCGGTTCCTTTCTTTACTGCTTTTTTCTTTGCCGCTTCTTTCTTTACCGTTTCTTTCTTTACCGTTTCTTTCTTCTTAATTTCTCTCTTTTTATAACCCTGCTTTTTTAATTCTCTCCCGGGTGTGTCTTTTTTAAACTCTCTTTTTTTAAATATACTTTTCTTCAACTTATCTCTTCTACTCTTCTCTTTCTTCTTCTCTTCTGTCTTACAAACAAGCCCATCCAGGGAGCGGCATCCGCAGCGCGGTCACAGGATACCTGCGCCGCCCGGCGGTAAAATCATCCGGAGTGAAATAACCGCCCCTGCGATATGCGGCAGTCCGTTCGTCCCCGTCAGCTTTCTCCTCAGATTTCCACTTCAATGCCGAGTTCTTCGAGGTCATCGCGCATCAGCAGAAGGACTGCGGTCAGTTCATCTTCATCTTCCACGACATCAAAAGTGACCTCATTCCCGTCATCATTGGGATTGGCGCGCAGAATGAGCGCTTCTGCATCGTCATTCTGGCTGTCTGTGACAAACAGATACTGTTTTCCGCCCAGCATTGCTTCTTCCAATACGTAAAAATCCACTGCGTGGTCTTCGCCTTCCGGCATAAACTGTACTTTTTCCATAATCACTCCTGATGATCCGGGACAGGTCCGCAGAAAACGGACTCATCCCGTCGGACTCTCTTGCCTATCTGCCGTTTTCCGGCGCAGCAAAACAGGCAATCTCCTCGCGATGGTTTTCCATGTATTCCCTGAGTATGATGCCTGCAGCGATCATATCGACATAATCATGGTATTTTTCACGGGGGATCCCCTGTTCTTTCATTATTTCATCGGCTTCGACCGTTGTCAGACGCTCATCGGACATAACAACCGGGAGACCGGTTCTTCTCTGCAGACTTTCCTGGAATTCCAGTGTCTTTTCTGCCCGCTCTCCCTGCGAATCGTCCATATTTAACGGCAGTCCCAGAACAATCAGACCGACATCATACTCCTGGATCAGCTCCTCAATTCGCGCAAATGTCCTGCGGAGCTTGCTCTCTCTGTCTCTGCGGATGATTTCCTTTGGCTGTGCTGTAATCAAAAGCTCATCACTGAGAGCAACACCGCAGGTCTTTCCGCCAAAGTCCAATCCCATTATTCTCATATCTGCTTCGTCATTTTCCGTGTGCTGATCTCCGGATACATCAGTCAGTCAGACCAGTGGTTGGCCTGGATATAGCTGCGCATGATTTCCTCGACCAGCTCATCCCGCTCCACTTTCATGATCAGACTGCGCGCGCCCTTATAGTTCGTCACATATGTGGGGTCGCCGGACATGATATATCCGACAATCTGATTGACGGGGTCATACCCCTTCTCGGAGAGTGCCTCATACACAACGGAAAGGATTTTCTGTACTCCGTTTACCTGATCAGGCTGAATCCGGAAAAACTGTGTGCTCTCCAGATCCTTTCTCGAATTGTTTCTATCTTCCATACACGCCTCGCAAAAGACCACATCCCCGCAAATCTCTGTGCTGTCATGTCCACAGTATTGATTCCGGTCTCTGCCGCATCCGGCAGATATCGCAGCAGGCACAGAATCGCGGCGAATCGTTCAAAAGTCTATCCTTTATCTTACCTTATTTATTGTTCTGATTCAATATTTGTTTATCATAAGTCTCCCGTACCCGCAGTGACCGCCGGTCTGCCCGGTTTTTCCGGATCAACGTTTTTACGATTTCCCTGTCATTCCGGACAGAACAGTACAGCGTCTCCGCGGGACAAAGAAATACTGTCCTCAAGGAAGGTCCCTGTGAGCAGCATGCCCGAGTGCAGGCCGGAATCTTCCTCGTCCCCGGCAAAAACAGCGCCGGTCACATAGCGGGCAGTACTTCCTGTCCAGTATTGTTTTCCCTCATGGCTGCAGAGTTCCTCGAGCAGGATCGTCTCCTTCTCTCCCTCAAACTGCGCGCGGAAATCTGCCGCCTGGGCTGACGTCATAGCAAGCAGGCGGTCGCTCCGCTGCGCCTTGACAGGCTCCGGGATCTGTCCGGGCATCTTTGCCGCCGCTGTGCCGTTTCGTCTGGAATATCTGAAAACATGGATCTCGTAAAAACGGATCCGTTCGAGGAAAGCACATGTGGCCGCAAATTCCTCTTCGGTCTCACCCGGGAATCCGACAATGACATCCGTCGTGATTGCCGGGCGGTCATAATACCTGCGCAGCAATTCCACACTCCGTGCATATTCCTCTGTTGTGTAGTGCCGGTTCATGCGGCGCAGAGTGGCGTCGCACCCGCTCTGCAGAGAGAGATGAAAATGTGGGCAGACTTTTTCCAGACCCGAAAGACCTGCTATAAAGGATTCCGTCATGATCCGGGGCTCCAGAGAACTGAGGCGGATCCTCTCTAATCCTTCCAGGCTGTTCAGTTCTGTCAAAAGATCCAGCAGAGCCTTTCCCGCACGGACAGGATCAAAGCGGATTCCGCGGGGAATACCGTTCTTGCGGGCAGCACCTCCCTGTTCCTGCCGGGATAAATCCGGATTTGTCAATGCATCCCGGCTTCTCACTGCATCCCGGCTTTTCGCTGCATCCGGTTGAGCGTATGCCTCCGGGGAGCCGGCAGCACTGTCAGCAGGAAAGTCCAGCCCGTAAGAACTAACATGAATCCCTGTCAGGACCACCTCGCGGATGCCGTCAGCCACCAGTCCTCTGACCTCCCGCAGGATCTCATCCTCTGCCCTGCTGCGGATCCGCCCCCGGGCAAACGGAATGATACAGTAGCTGCAGAACTGATTGCATCCGTCCTGAATCTTGATATAGGCACGGGTGTGCCCGGGACTTGTCAGATACATGTTCTCAAAGGCAGGCGAGCAGGTCAGATCCTCCCGGAAGGAGGGCTTTTCCCGCTCTGTCTGTGCGGGACTCTCCTGTCCCTCTCTCTCGGAGAGAAACTCTGTGAGGATGCTGCCGATCTGCGCTTTTCTGTTATTTCCGATCACAAGATCGATCGCGTCATCCGCCTCCACCCGCTCCGGATCTGTCTCCACATAGCAGCCGACTGCAATGACAACGGCATCCGGATTCTGTTTTTTCGCCCGATGCAGCATCTGACGGCTCTTGCGGTCCGCAATATTGGTCACAGTACAGGTATTGACCACGTAAATGTCCGCCTCTTCCTGGAAGGGGACTTCCTCAAAGCCCCCATCCCGCAGAATCTGGCGCATAATATCCAATTCATAGCTGTTCACCTTACAGCCAAGGTTATGAAAAGCGACTCTTTTTTTCAAACTCTTATCTCCTGCGGGCCTGTCGGCATGGATCATTTGAGCCGTTCCGAAACCACAAGGGTTTTATAACCCGGATTTTTATCATTGACTTTTATCAACTCAGATTTTATATTTTTTTATGGAACAGGCGTTTCCAGACGATCCTATCCTTCTTCGGACAGTCAGTCCGCCCGGAAAGGGGATCCGTCTGATGCATTACAAGTATCTCCTCGAACAGGTGCCGTGCACCGGAAAGGAAAAGGGTTAATCAATCATATGAAAACAGTATCTATCTCTTTGAATTCCATCGACAAGGTCAAATCTTTTGTGAATGACCTCACTAAATTTGATGATGATTTTGATCTCGTCTCCGGACGTTATGTTATCGACGCAAAGTCGATCATGGGTATCTTCTCTCTGGATCTTTCCCGTCCGATCAATCTGAACATTCACGCTACTGAAAACCTTGATAAGATCCTGGAGGTTCTCGACCCTTATATCATCAAATAACATCAAATAACGATTTCAGGTCATCCTGCGGAACCATGCTGCAGAATCCGGCGGCAGTCATCCCGATTCTTTCGATTCTGCCGGCCTCTGATCTGAATCTCAAACTGATTTTGTTTCGAAAAACTGCGCGTGTGCCGGCATTACCGGTACACGCGCTTTTTCATGACACAGCGGGTGTAATGAATTGCCCTTCTTACGACGGACTCGCGCCGGCCGGGATGGCCAGAGGGCGGCGGCGCTGTCTCTGCCTTATCTTTCCTCCTGCGGGCGGTAAGTGCTGACATTGATGATCTCATCTGTCTCGAGGGCGCGTTCCACCATCTCATCGATTTTCTCATCGAGGTTGTGTTCGTGCTTACGGATCACATCTGCCTTGGGCTTTGTCACAGGGTGCTTTGCCACAAAGATCGTGCAGCAGTCCTCATAGGGCAGGATAGAGGTCTCATAGGTGCCGATCTTTTTGGACACCTGGACGATCTCTTCCTTATCGAAGCCGATCAGAGGACGGAAGACGGGCAGTGTGCAGACCTCGTTGGTAACCGCCAGGGCAGCCAGAGTCTGGGACGCAACCTGTCCGATGCTCTCTCCTGTAATGAGGCCGAGGCATTCGTTTTCTTTCGCAATACGCTCCGCAATGCGCATCATGTAGCGGCGCATGATGATGGTAAGTTCATCGTGAGGGCACTGCTCGTAGATATAGAGCTGAATTTCCGTAAAATTGATATTGTGCAGGCGGATCGGGCCGGTGTAGACCGAAATCTCACGAGCCAGATCAATGACCTTCTGCAGAGCGCGTTCGCTTGTATAGGGCGGCGCGTTAAAATAGACAGCGTCGATCCGCACACCGCGCTTTGCCACCATGTAGCCTGCGACAGGGGAATCGATTCCGCCGGAAAGGAGCAGCATGCACTTGCCGCCGACCCCCACAGGAAGGCCGCCGGGTCCCGGGATGACCTGGGAATACAAATAGATTTTCTCACGGACCTCAATGCTGAAAGTGATCTCAGGCTTGTGCACATCAACGCGCATATTGGGGCAGGCCTCGAGCACTGCATGGCCCACTTCGGCGTTGATCACAAGGGAATCCTGAGGATATTCCTTATTCATGCGTCTGGTGCGCACCTTGAAGGTATGCGCGGTCGCAGCTGTACCGCCGTCTGGATATTCGGACTTTATAAAGGACGCCGCTGTCTCGCAGAGCTGTTCGATGGGCATGAGGTCATACTCCGCGACCGGGCAGATCCCCCAGATACCGAAAACATGGGAGAG
>OCTX012099103.1_pt1 | contig 13279 bp, 14 predicted proteins | sample 1539691 | NCBI WGS metagenome assembly OCTX01 (sample SAMN02144231, study PRJEB22623) | gut metagenome | biome: sheep rumen | host: Ovis aries | place: New Zealand
ATGCTGACCGGAGATAATCAGAAGACGGCCGAGGCCATCGGAAAGCAGGCCGGTGTGGATGAAGTCATTGCCGGCGTTCTTCCGGAGGGCAAGGAGGAAGCCGTCCGGCAGCTGAAAGAAGCAGGCAAAACAGCGATGGTGGGCGACGGCATCAACGATGCGCCGGCACTTTCGCGCGCAGATACCGGTATTGCGATCGGCGCGGGCACGGATGTGGCCATCGACACTGCGGATGTGGTGCTGATGAAATCCCGGCTGCTGGATGCATCCGCGGCAGTCCGCCTCTCCCGCGCAACTTACCGGAATATCCTGGAGAATCTGTTCTGGGCGCTTTTGTACAACACGCTTCTGATTCCGCTGGCAGCAGGCGCCGGAGCCCGCTTCGGTCTGGTCATGAACCCGATGCTGGGCGCGCTTGCCATGAGCCTTTCGAGCTTCTGTGTCGTATCGAATGCGCTGCGGCTGAACCTGTTTAAACTCTATGACGGATCAAAGGATAAGCCGAAGAAAAATGCCATTTCCGCTGCCGTTCTGAAGCCGGCGAAGCAGGAAGCTGAGAAAAAGCCGGCAGAGAAGGCAGAAGAAAAAGCGGAAGAAAAACCGGAAACAAAACCGAAGGAACCGGATCAGCAGGAACCGGCGGCAGAAAAGACAACGGAAGAGATGACAGAAACATCTGCAGAAACGACAGAAAAAGGAGAGACAGTAATGACAAAGACGATGAAAATTGAGGGAATGATGTGTGAGCACTGCGAGGCGACCGTGAAGAAGGCCCTTGAGGCGCTTCCGTTTGTGGAGAGCGCACAGGTGAGCCATGTCGCGGGAAATGCGGTGGTCAATTTAAATGGGGAGGCCGATGAGGCCGCCATGAAGGCCGCTGTGGAGGCAAAGGATTACAAAGTGCTCGGCATTGAGTGAACGGCCGCGATGATCCGGAAAATTCCGTAGACGGCTAGGTTGCAGAGAACAATACTGGCACCGGCCGGCGCTGCCAGTGTATAGGAGAGCAGAAGTCCCGAGAGCAGGCAGACGACGGAAATGACGGATGAGCACAGAATGACGCTGATAAAGCGGCGGCACAGAATCATGGAAGTCAGGGCCGGAAATACAATCAGGCTGGAAATCAGAAGGGAACCCATAATGCGCATACCGACGACAATCACCAGTGCCGTCAGAACAGCCAGGACCGAATTGTAAAGCTGAATGCGGGTCCCGGTGGCCGCGGCGAAGTTCTCGTCAAAAGTCACCGCAAAAATGCGGTTATAAAAAAGCACGAACACGATCAGGACCAGGATGGAAATGACGACGGACAGGACAACGTCCTGACGGGACATGCCGAGAATACTTCCGAAAAGATAATTATAGACATTGGTATTCATGCCGGAACTCATGGAGATGACCATGACACCGACGGCGAGAGCACCGGTGGAGAGCAGAGCGGTGGCAGAGTCACCGCTCATTCTGTTTCCGCGGTTCATCTTAAGAAGCAGAAAAGCGCCGGCGACCACGACAGGAATGGCGACGAGCAGCGGCTGCGCATTCAGCGCGGAGGCAATGGCCAGAGCACCGAAACCGACATGAGAGAGACCGTCGCCGATCATGGAAAACCGCTTCAGAACCAGGCTGACGCCGAGAAGCGCCGCGCAGAGGGCGACCAGTGTGCCGACGACCAGAGCCCGCACCATAAAGGGGTAGGAAAAAACACTGCTCAGAACATTATTCATCGGATTCTCCTTTATTTTTACCGGGAATGCGGATATGCCGCGTGCTTCGGGACTGAACCAGCATGCGATACTGCGGACTTTTCCGATATTCCTCCGGCGTGCCGTAGAAAAGCTGACGGTGCCCGATCTGAAGAATGTTCGTTGCATAGCGCAGCGCGGCTTCGAGATCGTGCGAGACCATGATCACGGTAATGCCCATCTTCCGGTTGACCTTGTAAATATAATCGTACATGGTCTGGGTGAGCGACGGATCCAGTCCGGCCACCGGCTCATCCAGCAGGACGAGCTTGCGGGTGGCGCACAGCGCGCGGGCCAGAAGCACACGCTGCTGCTGGCCGCCGGAGAGCTCGCGGTAACAGGCATCCTTCAGATCCAGAATTTCCAGTGCCTCCATGTTCCTGTGCGCGATCTCTTTTTCCGCCGCGCTGTAGAAAGGACGCAGACCGATGCGGTTCAGACAGCCCGAGAGAACGACCTCCTGCACACTGGCGGGAAAGTCCTTCTGGATCTGTGTCTGCTGCGGCAGATAGCCGATTTCGTCGGCGCGCAGCCCATCGCCGTAGGACAGGGAGCCGCCCGCAGGCTTCTTCAGATGGAGAAGACCTTTGACCAGCGTGCTTTTGCCGGCGCCGTTTTCACCGACAATACACAGATAATCGCCGTCTTCGACCTGAAAGGAAAGCTGGTCGCAGATCACAACGCCGTCATAGGCAAAAGAAAGATTTTCACAGGTAATCAGACTCATGAATCTTGATCCTCCCGGTTAATTCTCCGGATACAGCGCCGCTTTCAGAGCGGCCAGGTTCTGCCGCATGAGACTGGCGTAGGTCTCGCCCGCCTCAAACTGGTCCAAAGTAACATTATGACAGGTCTGCCAGGTCAGGCGCGATGCGCCGGATGCCTCGGCGATGGCGTCGGCAATGGCGCCGTTTGAAAATTCAATCGAAAAGATGACCGGCAGTTTTTCGCGTTTCACGGTTTCGATCAGATAGACCATGGTGGCGGCGCTGGGCTCTGTGTCCTCCGCGCAGCCCGGGAAAGCGGCATAATAATCAAGCCCGAATTCTTCGACAAAATAACGGATCGGGAAGCGGTCTCCGAAGACCAGCGTCCGGCACGGCGCATTGCGGACCAATGTGTCAAAATCGTCCCGCAGCTGTTCGATCTCCCGGATGTATGAGGCCGCGTTTTCCCGGTACACGGCGGCATTTTCCGGATCGAGCGTCTCCATCCGCTGCGCGATCGCCTCTGTCATTCGGATGGTGTTGGAAGGAGAAGTCCAGACATGTTCGTCCGGCTCTTCTTCCTCTTCGCCTTCCGCGTCTTCATCCTCGTCGTGATGATGTTCCCGGCTTGTCATACCTTCTTTTTCTTCCTCGGTGACGGTCTCGACCAGATCCAGAAGGCGGATGACCTCCGGGGCATTTTCGCCCATGGATTCCAGAATTCCTTCGAGCCAGACATCGTTCTCGCCGCCCACACAGAGAAACAGGTCTGCGTCCTGAATTGCCAGGATATCCTGCGGCGTCGGCTCGTAGGAGTGAACCTCTTCGCCGGGCCGGAGCAGCATGCGGACCTGTGCCTGTCCTCCTGAAATGCCCCGGGCCATGTCAAAGGGCGGGAAAATGGTGGCAACAATCCGCAGCGGCTGTGCAGCTTCCGCCTGCGGATCCCGGCCCGATGCGCGGCCGCAGCCGGTCAGTATCAGGACGCACAGCACAGCAGCCAGGCAGATCTTCAGTTTTCCGGATTTCTTTCGTTTCATAATTTTCTGCATATTTAAAAATGAGAATCGTTTTCAAATTATAGGGCAGAGCCGCCTTCTGTGTCAAGAGATTTCCGGCAGGCCGGATTTTGCCCCAAAGACTTGTATCCGCCGGTTGAAATTCCCGGCAATTCGGGGTATAAAGGAACAGAAAACATTATGATTTTTATGGAAAGGAGTCATCATTATGGCAGAGGAAGCTGCGAAGAAGCCGGTTTCTGCGGATATGCTGGTAGGAGATATTCTGGTGGAGTATCCTGATTCGGCCCGTCTTCTCATGATGTGCGGCATGGGCTGCATTCAGTGCCCCGCTTCTCAGATGGAATCGCTGAGCGAGGCCTGCTTTGTTCACGGCATCGATGTGGAAGAGGTCGTGAAATATCTCAATGTCGAGATGGAACTGGAAGAGCTGTAATTTAAGCCTTTACAGAAAGCTGAAAGGGATGTCCGGAAGGGCATCCCTTTTTCTGTCTCGTATGATGAGCCGCAGACGGATCAGGAAACCGCGGCAATTTCAGACAGGACTTTCACAGAACGAGCGAGGAGACGATCAGGCCAACCACAATGCCGAGAACGGATCCGGCCAGAACCTGCAGGGGCGAATGGCCGACCAGCTCCTTCAGGTCTTCGGTTGTGGCAAAACCCTTTGCGTTCATGCGCTTGAACTCTTCGATCATGTCATTGATGACTTCGGCCTGCCGCCCGGTCTCCCGGCGGACGCCCATCGCATCATGCATGACAATAAAGGCAAAGAAGCCCGCCATCGGAAGCTCAAAGCCGCCGGCGCCGTAGCGCATCGCGGTCGCGACGACCAGGGCGCTGACGGTTGCGGAGTGAGCACTGGGCATTCCCCCGTCGCCGAACATGCGCTCCAGCCGGAATTCACGATTAATGATCAGATAAAGAATTACTTTTGTAACCTGTGCGACACACCAGCCGAACGCGGGAGCCAGAAAAATCGGATTGTGAAACAAATCTGTCAGGAACATTTTTACTCCTTCGCGGCATATCCCATCTGATCCATGTAATCGGAAAGTGCGTCGTGCCAGTCGGCAAAAGTAAAGTCCGTGGTCAGGCGCAGCATGTAATTATCAAGAATGGAATAATGCGGGCGCGGCGCGGCGGCCGGGTGGGCCGACTGATACTCATCCGTGGTGACGGAGACGACGCGGGTCGTCTTTCCGGCAATACGGAAGATTTCGCGCGCGAACTCGTCCCAGCTCGTGGAGCCTTCGCAGGTCGCATGGAAAAGTCCGTAGTTTTCGGTCGGCAGCAGGGCTTCGATCGCTTTCGCAAGTTCGGTGGTGCTGGTCGGAGAGCCGAACTGATCACAGACAACCGTGATTTCCTCAAAACGTTCAGAGAGGCCGAGCATGGTCCGGACAAAATTTTTGCCCTCTCCGTACAGCCAGGCGGTGCGCAGGATGAAGTAGCGGTCCGCGAACTGCCGCACGAATTCCTCGCCGGCCAGCTTCGTGATGCCGTAGACACTGCGCGGTCCGACCGGATCGAACTCTGTCAGCGGCTTCTCGCTCTCACCCGGGAAGACGTAGTCCGTCGAAATGTGAACCAGCTTTGCACCGGTCTCCCGCGCGGCAATGGCGAGGTTGCGCGGTCCCAGCGCATTGATTTTATAATTCAGATCCAGGTGCTCCTCTGCGGCGTCTACAGCCGTGTAGGCGGCACAGTTGATGATCGCATCCGGCTTTATTTCCCGCACCAGCTTAGTGACATCCGCAACATTTGTGATATCCAGGAAGGAATCGACCCTGGTAAAGCCCGGATCCGAGACATCCGTATTAAACAGGCGGACATCCTCCTTCTCTCCGAACAGTTTATTGACGGCAATTCCAAGCTGGCCGTTGCAGCCGGTGACCATAATTGTTTTCATTTTGTCGCTCCTTTGAGGCTCATTCCGTTACCGACGGAGTGCAGGTCTCTTCTTCGTTCTTTCCGTTAAAAAGCCCCGGCGGTCCAGCCGGGGCTGTCAGGTGCTTATTCGGGATTAAACTCATCCTTGCCGACACTGCAAAGCGGGCAGACCCAGTCCTCCGGGACATCTTCCCACTTTGTTCCTGCCGCTACTCCGTTGTCCGGATCGCCGACAGCTTCATCATAGACATAACCACAGACACTGCATACATACTTTTTCATAAAAATACAGCTCCTTTCGTTGGTCTTTTCCGGGATCTCCCGGAAGGTATTCAGCAGATGCTGATAAAGGTATTATATCGGGAAAGCCGATTATTGACAATCAAAAGACAGAGTAGCATAATAAAACCTGTCTCCATCGGACGGATCTGTCCGATGCAACATTTCCCTTCATAAAAACAGAAATACAGATTTACCATTTCGCACACACCGGTGGTTTATGCCCTGCCGGGGGTGCCTTTTTTATTCCCTTTTTTTCGTTTGTTTTTATGGCTTTTTACATTTTACAGGAGAAGCAGACTATGACAAAGACGATTGCAATCTGCGATCAGGATCATGAGTACGCAAGACACCTTGCCATGCATATGCTCCGGGAGGAGCGGGTTCCGTATGAGCCGAGACTCTACCGGTCGGTCGAGGAACTGCAGCAGAGGCAGAGCCCCGAGGACACGATCCTGCTGATGATAGACGCCGCCCAGGCCGCCCGGATTCCGGCGCAGAGCGGTTTTGGCAAAAGACTGATTCTGGTGGGGGATTCGCCGCCGGACTCCCTGAAGGAGCACGCGCTCAGCAAATACACACCGATGCGCATCGCGATGCAGCAGATCCGGGAGGAGCTGCAGGATGCGGACAAAAGCCTGCCGGGCCGGATCCGGATGTCAGACCACATGAAGGTCATCGGCATTTTCTCTCCCGGAACCGGCCTGTGCCGGACACCATTCTCCCTGACACTGATCCAGCTTCTGGCTGAGCAGGGAAGGACGCTGTATCTGAATTTCGAGAGCTTCTCCGGGCTGAATGCGCTGGTCCGGCCGGCTTTTGACAGTTCACTGGAAGAAGTGCTGTTTCTGCTGCCGGATCAGGCGGACAAGCTTTCCTCCAAGCTGGCGATGATTACCCGCCCGGTCGGCGGGGCGGATGCGGCGCCGCCGGTGCGCAATTATGAGAGCCTGCGGGAAATCAGAGAGGAGGAGTGGCTTTCCCTGATTGATGCGGCCGTGAAGTGGACGGATTACCGCTTCCTGGTGCTGGACCTGGAGAGCCTGCAGGGCCTGACGCAGATCCTGAAAAAATGCGATCTGATCTATGTTCTGCAGCAGGAGCAGGATCTGTTCAGCGAGCCGAAAATGGAGGAATTTGAGCAGGCGCTCAGGGAGCGGGACTGTCAGGAGCTGCTGCTCAGAACCAGAGTCTGGAAGGTGCCGCCTCTGCAGGGCAGTGTGGGAGAAGATCTGCGCGGTCTGCTCAGGCAGCCGTACGCGGGACTGATGCGGGAACAGGTGAAGAAGGATGCACAGGAGTTACGAAGAGATACGGGAGACCGTACATGAACGGATTCTGTCCGGAATTGATTATTCCGTCGAGCTGGCCGACGAGGAAATTCTGCGTCTGATCGATGAGGAAACCATGCGGTGCGCGGAGGAGGAGCAGCTGACATTAAGCCAGATGCGGACGCTCCGTCAGGAGGTTTTCTATTCCATCCGGAAGCTGGATGTGCTGCAGGAGCTGGTGGATGATCCGGGCATCACGGAAATCATGATCAACGGAACGGAAAATATTTTTATTGAACGGAACGGTAAGACAACCCGCTACGCAAGACGATTTACCTCGAGACAGAAGCTGGAGGATGTGATCCAGCAGGTGGTCGCCGGCTGTAATCGTGTGGTCAACGAGTCATCTCCGATTGTGGATGCCCGGCTGGAAAACGGGGCGCGGGTCAATGTCGTGATGGCGCCGGTCGCGCTGAACGGGCCGATTGTCACTATAAGACGCTTTCCGGACAAGCCGATCGGGATGAGCGATCTGATCCGGTTCGGTTCTTTATCGGAAGAAATCGCGTCGTTTCTGAAAAAACTGGTCGCAGCCGGCTACAACATTTTCATCAGCGGGGGCACCGGCTCCGGGAAGACGACTTTTCTGAACGCGCTTTCCGATTTTATTCCGGAGGATGAGCGGATTATTACGATCGAGGACAACGCGGAGCTGCAGATCCTGCATATTCCGAACCTGGTGCGGCTGGAGGCCCGCAATGCCAATATCGAAGGGTGTGTCCCGATCAGCATCCGGGATCTGATCCGCTCCTCCCTGCGAATGCGGCCGGACCGGATTATCGTCGGGGAGGTGCGGGGCGCCGAGGCAATTGACATGATTCAGGCGATGAACACCGGACATGACGGCTCCATGTCCACGGGCCACGCGAACAGCGCAGCGGATATGCTCTCGCGTCTGGAGACGATGATTCTGATGGGAATGGATCTGCCGGTTCCGGCAATCCGGGGTCAGCTGTCATCGGGCATTGACCTGATTATTCATCTGGGGAGGCTGCGGGACGGAAGCCGCAAGCTTCTGGAGCTGTCGGAGGTCCGCGGCATGGAGGACGGCCGGATCCGGCTGTGCAGTCTGTGCAGCTTTGAAGAGACAGAGGAGAGACATGGGAAAATCTTCGGTACTTGGAAATTTAAGGAAACACTTCAGAATCAGGAAAAGCTTCTTCGCGCAGGAATCACGCTCTGAGCGGGCAGCGATGCTGCTGGAGGCAGCCGCGGCGGTGCAGTTTCTTGCTTTCTTTTTCTATCACACACCGGCGGCCGCGCTGTTTCTGTCCCCGCTTGCCGTTCCGGTCATGAAGCGGCGCGCCGGGAAATTAGAGAGCAGAAAGAAAGCGGAGATGAGCACACAGTTCAAAGAAGCCGTCAGCAGTGTGCTGATGGCGCTGCGGGCAGGCTATTCCGCCGAAAATGCTTTCCGCGAGGCCTGCCGCGAGATGGAGTTTCTGTTCGGCGGGGACAGCGGAATCTGCAGAGAGCTGTATCGGATCGACCGCGGACTGGACAACCATATTCCGCTGGAGAAGCTGCTGCAGGAATTTGCGGACCGGTGCGGCGTGGATGAAATCCTGGAATTCGCGGAGGTCTTTTCCATTGCAAAGCGCAGCGGCGGAAACATGAGTGAAATTCTGGCCCGGACCATATCGATGATCCAGAGCCGGATCGATGTGGAGGCGGAAATCCGGGTCATGCTGAGCGAAAAGGTGCTGGAGCAGCGGATTATGAACGCCGTGCCCTTCCTCATCATTTTCTATATCAGCGCCAGTTCAAAAGGATTTTTCAATGTTCTTTACGGAAACCTGACGGGCGTGCTCGTCATGAGCGCCTGTCTTGCGGTCTATCTGTTTGCATTCGGCCTGTCCGAGCGGATTATGGCCATCCGGATTTAGCGGCGAAAGGAGGAGGAAATGGATACAGAGTGGATTCCTGCCGTGATCTACGGCTTTGGTCTGATCGGATTCGGCGTTCTGCTCGCTATCTCCCGGCACGAAGAGGTGACGGAGGATCCGGGCGGTGAGGAGGAAAAGCTGCAGGCCCTGTTTCTCCCTTTCCGGAGAGCCGCGCGCTTCCTGAAGAAAAAGAAGCGATACGGGGCAGTGCCGGGCGCCGGCGCCATCCAGAACGACCTGATGCTGCTGGATCCGTCCAAGCAGGTGCGGCAGCGGGAGCAGCATTATCATCTGGCAAAACTGGGCAATCTTCTGTTTTTTCTTTTTCTCGCACTGCTGTGCGCCTTTCTGTCCTGTGTGAGCACGCTGACTGCACAGGTGATTCTGGACGGCCGGAGAATCCTTCGGAGTTCCTACGGCGGGGAGGCCATTGAGCTGACGGCCGACGCACAGATTGAAGGAGAAGAGAAGGACGCGTCGGCAGGGGTGTACACGCTCAGGGTGGAACCGCGGGAATATACGCAGGAGCAGTGCGAAAAGCTGGCAGAGCAGGCTTTTGCAGTATTGGAGGGAAGAATCGCCGCGGACAATCCGGATTTTGACCATGTGCGCAGCCCGCTGGATCTGCCGGACCGCCTGGAGGGTTTTCCCTTCCGGATCCGGTGGAAGAGCAGCAGTGAATATCTCGGGACGGATGGCAGCGTGCACACGGAGTCCTTTCAGGAAAATGAACGTGAACAGGCGGAGCTGACAGCCATTCTGACAGTCGGAACCTTCCGGAGCGAGAGAAGTTATCTTCTGTGCCTGTATCCGCCGGCGTATACGGAAGAAGAGAAGCGGGAGCGGGCTCTGTCGCAGGAACTGCTGGAAAAAGAGGCAGCGACGCGGCAGAGCGGCGAGTTTGTCCTGCCGGATCAATTCGGCGGTCTTTCGCTTCGCTGGAAAGAAAAAAAGAGCGACAGCAGTGTGCTTCTGCTGATCGGCATCGCAGCAGCCGGGTTCTTAAGCTACGCGCTCAGCGATTATGAGCTGCATAAGAAGGTTGAGAACAGAGGGCGCGAAATGAAAATTGACTACCCGACCCTGGTCAGCAAGTTTGTGCTGTTCCTGGGCGCGGGCCTCAGCGTGCGGAATGTTTTCCGCAAGCTCGGGGAGGATTATCTGAAACAGCGCGGGGAAGGAGGTGAGAAGAGATATGTCTATGAAGAGATTCTGCTTGTCTGCCATGAACTGGACAGCGGGATTTCGGAGGCGTCCGCATACGCCCACTTCGGGGCGAGGTGCCGCAGCCGGCAGTACACCAAGTTCTGCTCGCTGCTGTCGCAAAATCTGAAGAAGGGCAACGCAGCGCTTCTGACCGCGCTCCAGGAGGAAGCGGAATCTGCCATGGACGAGCGCAAAAATACAGCCCGCCAGCTGGGGGAGGAGGCGGGGACGAAGCTGCTGTTCCCGATGATCCTGATGCTGGTGATTACGATGGTGATGATTCTGATTCCGGCTTTTTCCAGTTTTTCTTTTTAGAAGAAGACGGGCCGGAATCGCACGAAACGGAAAGGAGAGCGCCTGCCGGCGCGGAAAAAGAAATGTTATTCAGAGCAAAATTACGACAGAAGTGTTCAGAGCTGCTCCGGGACGAGAGCGGACTCGGGACGGTGGAAATCATTCTGATCATGGTGGTGCTGATCGGGCTGGTCATCATCTTCAAGACACAGCTCAATTCACTGGTAGGGACGGTTTTCAACCGCATCACGGAGCAGAGCAACACAATTCTGGCGGATTAGAGAATGAAAACGGAAAGAAGGAGACACTCATCGGTATGCGGATATCTCACGGTCTATCTGGCGCTTTCTCTCGGCGTCCTGCTGCCGCTCTATTTTGCGCTGATGCAGGGAGCCAGGGAGAATGCCGTCCGGTTCCGGACCGTCTGCGCCGCGGATATCGCGGGCACTTCGGCGCTGGGCGAATATCACAGAGAGCTGCAGAGGCAGTATGATCTGTTCTTTATTGATACTTCCTACGGGACCGGTGCGCCGGCCCTGGAGAATACTGCCCGGCATCTGAAGGACTATATGAACCGGAATTATGAGATGACGGGACTGATCGGCGTGACGAAAAGGAGGGATTTTACGGCCATCACGGCCGACACGCCGGCGGTTTTGCAGGCCCGCTATATCACGGACAGTGATTTCCGTCCGGTCAGGCAGCAGATTTATGCCTACATGGCGGCCGATCCGGTGGAGGATGTGATTGCGGGTGCGCTGGCTGACATCGATCAGTTTCAGGGATTTTCTCTGGAATCCGGGGAGTGGCAGAGCCGGCGGGATGAAAGCGAGCGGGCGCTGGAGGAGGCAAGGCGCGGACAGGCGGAGCTCAGGGATGAAAACGGGGAGGAAGTGCCCATCGAAAATCCCGGCGATGCCGTCATCGGCTTCCGCGGAACGCCGATTCTGAACCAGGTGATCACGAATCTCGATATGGTTTCACAGGAAAGCATCGACCTGTCGCAGGTCTTTTCGCACAGAGGCGCTGCTTTTTCGGGAAGCTGGGAACCGGAGAACACGCATGATTACCCGGAAGCGGACGCACTGGTCGCAGATGAGTACATCCTGGAAAAATGCGGCAATTACCGGGAGACAATGAAGAAAAGCAAACTCAAATACCAGGTGGAGTATATCCTGGCGGGAAAAGCGGAGGACGAACAGAACCTGGAGGCGATTGCCCGCAGGCTGATCATCATCCGGGAGGCGGCGAACTGTATGTATCTGTTTTCGGATGAGGGCAAAGTGCAGGAGGCGCGCATCCTTTCGCTCGCCCTGGCCTGCTGCCTTCTGAATCCGGAACTGGAGCAGTTGATTACGCCGGTGGTCCTGTTTGCCTGGGCCTATCTGGAATCCGTACAGGATGTGAAAAGTCTGATGGCGGGCGGCCGTGTGCCGCTGCTGAAAGATGCCTCCTCCTGGAAGATTCCGCTGCTGAGTATTCTTGTGCCGACGATTGCAACCCGGGCCGATTCCGGTGGGAGCGGTCTTGGCTATCAGGATTATCTGCGGATTTTCCTGTTCCTGGAGGGACGGGACGTGAAAACCCGGCGGCTGCTGGACATCATGGAGACCGACATCCGCAAAACGGCGGGCAACCGGCTTTTCATGATTGACGGGTGTATTGATGCCTTTACCATGCAGGCGGATGTCCGGGACACTTCCGGCTACACATACACGGTTGAGGAAGAGTTCGGATATAACTGACCGGCCCGGCCATGCCGCACATTGAGGAAACAGAAGGAGTAAGTATGAGAGAGCAAAAGGCGGTGGAGATGCCCTTTTCATTTCGCGGAAGATTCTGCGGAAGGTTGAAACTGATCCGAAGCATTATAAAAAGAAGATACAGGCCTCTCCGGGCAGCGGTCGGTTGCAAAAGGGCGTCTTCACCGCCTTTTGCCTCAGGAGGGATGACGATTGAGGCTGCGCTGGCGGTGCCTTTGTTCCTGTTCTTTTTCGCAAATCTGCTGACGGCGTTTGATATGCTGCGGCTCTCCGGAAACATGACGGCAGCGCTGCACCAGACCGGCAGCAGGCTGTCGGAATATGCTTATTTTTACCGGTACGGGCTGTCGGATGTCATCGATCTGCAGCAGCACAATGACCAGCAGGAAGGAAATATGGACAATGCGCTGAGCGGCATTCCGGGCTTTGCCGTCTCGGTCACGCTCTCGGAGACTTTCGTCCGGAGCAGTGTGGAGGACATGCTGGGCAGAGATTATCTCGATCACACCTGTCTGGAAGGAGGAGGCGGCGCCATTTCCTATCTGCGCTCCAACATCATGGCGGACGGGGACATCATCGACCTAGTGGCTGATTACCGGATCCGGCCCTTTATGCCGCTGCCTGATTTTGACGGATTTCCCATGCAGAGCCGCTACTACGGCCATGCTTTTGTGGGCTATGCGCTGAGCGGAGAAGCGGAGGATGACAGCGCGGGGCAGGACGTCTATGTGTTCATTACACCGACCGGGCATGTCTACCATATGAACAGAGAATGTACTTATCTTCAGCCGTCCATCACGCCGATTCCGGCAGGGGACCTTAAAGGTGCCCGGAACAACAGCGGCGGGAAATACTATCCCTGCGAGGTCTGCCGCCCCTCCGGACAGGGGCTGATGTTTATCACACGGGAGGGCAACAGATTTCATAACAGTGCCACCTGTCCTGCGCTGAAGCGGACAGTTTATGCGGTTACGCTGGAATCGGTCAAAGATCATATGCCGGCCTGTTCAAAATGCGGCCACTGAAAACGGATGAGGCAATTCCGAACAGAAGGCGGAAAAGGAGGAATCAGTGATATGTGGAGAGCGGCGGCGAATCTTGTTTTCCTGACAGCGGCCGGGTGGTTTGATCTTCGGACCAGAAAAATACCGGTCCGGCT
>OCTX014524197.1_pt1 | contig 13277 bp, 14 predicted proteins | sample 1539691 | NCBI WGS metagenome assembly OCTX01 (sample SAMN02144231, study PRJEB22623) | gut metagenome | biome: sheep rumen | host: Ovis aries | place: New Zealand
CCTTAATGGATATCGGGCTTTTTTCTTGACAAAAGCGCCGCCCATCTTCGGGCGGCGCCTGATTTTATATGATGATGCCTGCTGCAATGAGTGTGCGTACCTCTGCGGCCTCGTCAGCCGTACATGATAGGCCGGCTGTATCGACTGCCCCCTTGACGAGTCCGGCCAGTGATCCGATCGTCTTCGTGGCAGACGACGGCGCGCCAACTGTGTGATCATACGTCTGCGGCCGCTTGTAAATACCTCTGCGAATCTGGATGTACGCCGTTTGCGGGGCGCCGAATGAGGAAAAGCCCCGCCCCCCTGATAGCGTTGGTATACCTATAGCGGGGCGTGTTGCCATGTCGAGCGCCTGGGATGCGTGCTGGAGTCCAGCGTTGATCCCGCCCGTAGCTATCGCGCCAATAGATGATCTGGAAACTGCTCCCGACGCTCCGCCTGTGATAGCTCCCGTCGCTGCACTTGCGCGTGTGTTGAGATCGGATGATGCGTTGCTGGAGACAGTCGAGGCAAAATTGATCACGTCCCCTGCGAAACGTGCCGCGATTTGTCCGGCGTTGGTGGCCGTGAGCGGGACGTCGGCGCCTATGCTGCCGGGTAGGACTGCGATCGGGTATGATATGCCGTCCGCGCTGGTAAGATCCACATAGGCCACGCAGCCGCCTGTAGCAAAATCTATAGCATACTGGGCGTGTAGAGTGCCGCCGACGACGTCGCCGGGGTTGAGCTGCACCGTCCCGCAGTACGGAAGATAAAGCATGATCTCGACGTTTGAAAAATCTCTGAAATCGTCGTGAAAATATGCTGAATGTACCGTGCATGATCCGGCGTCGATGTAGTCCGCAAAATTGTTGATCGTGTGAAGAGTGGACGATCCTGTGATCGTGAGCGGTACCATCCCGGAACCGATATAGATCGAGGGCGATCCCGTCGCTGCGTATGAGGAGACATTGATCAGCGAGAACGGATAGACACGGAGCGAGACGAAGTAATCCAGCAATGACGACATATCAAAGGATCCTGTGTCCAGGGCCAAAGAAAAAAGGAAATTTTTCCAGTAATCGGGATTTATAAACGACGTCCAGAGCGTCCGGCCCAGCGCGGCGATCTCTGCGGCCGTGAGAACGTACTGTGTAATGAATCCTGACGTACCGCCGACGCCCAGCGTCGAGGGGCGCAAAACGCTTGCGCCGACGTTTTGCTCGTCGTTCTCTTCGGGCGTGTATGGAGGCTTTTGATCCGGGGTGTATGCGTTTGTTGCGGCATCTAGCTTTATGCCGACGATCTGCCACGGTCGCAGGTCCGCAAAATCATCCACGCCGTTCGCAAATTCGCATAAAAATTCGTTTTCAGATGAAATTTTTGCATAGTATTTGTCTGAACCGTTTGTATAATCGTTGGTGACGCCGTACCGCATTTGCATCGATGCCCATTTTAATATGTCACCCCATAGCATACACCTACGCAGGTTGCATATATCGCGTCTGCCGTGGCACGATACAAAAAAATTGCACCCTTCTGTGTACAGCATACCATAGAGCGGGATAGACTGTAGAGAGCTGACGTCCATCTCGCCCGAAAAACCGCCCCATATATAGCGCTCGCCATCGATGGTAGCATAGGTATCTGTGCCAGCAGCATACGCTAGCGCGCCCGTGTTGGCGTTTAGACGATATGTCCCCGGATAGGGGTGCCCGCCTCCCAGCAAAAAAGCGTGATCGTCGGTATCATGCACCAAATACGACGTAAAAGGCGCATAATATCCACCCCCGTTTATCGGCCTGAGTCCGCCATTTACGCCAAAATCGACACAAGCGTACTTGTATGTGTCGCCATTGATCACGACCGTATGCATAGCGCCATCTATATCGGCCTCCGTTATGGGGAAAGTGACGCCATCATAAGTGATGGTGGTAGATAGACTGCCGCCCACTATATCTGGTATCGTCGCATATGCATATAGATAACTACTTGACGCGTCATTTTTGCCAAAAAGAAATGAAATGAAAATCGATGGATATAGCGTCGTGTTTACATCTATTTGATTGATAAAACGGTTTTGGGTGTTTGTGCTCTGCGTACCATAGCTAGTAAAATGGCCCCACGTGCTATTATACATGGCCGGCGCTGTGTAATACTGACTCGGAGAAACGCTTGTAGACGTGCCCGATAAAAGCACTATATCAATATTTTCCGGTCGCGTTACATCCTTTAGTTTCATTACACCATTATTTACCACATGCTGCGAAATATGAATGCTCGTCGGCAAATTTTTCCATTTCACCCAGCCGATCCAGTAGGAGTCCGTAAGGCCTGCGTCGGTGATACCGAGTGATACGACGGTATCGGTCGCTTGGATTTGATTTGTATAGTTGACTGTCGTCGGGAACTGCCCATCAAGAATCATTTGCCGTACCCCCTAACACAGTAAGAAGATAAATTTTATCAGTCGCGTAGTTGGCCGAAAAAGGCGACCGATCGAAGGTAATCGTCTCACATTGCCGATTCGCCTGGATCGGAAGTAAGCCGTCGCGGATCATGCGATTTTGTGTGCTGCTCTGCTCGGCACGCTGGACGTTGATCTGCAAGGCTGCGATCGCTGCGGCGTTGGATGTAAGCACATCTTCGGCGGCCTGGATCATAATTTGTGATCCGGTGACGGCGATCAGATTTTTTATAAAATAGTACCTGCCCCAGCTAGGAACATGCAGAAAGTTATACTGTGAGATCTCCACCAGGCTGGCCGAAAGTAGGAACGCCGGCGCCATGATCGAGCAATTATCTTTGATCTGGGCCGTCACGCTGCGAGGCGTCGACGACTCGAAGTTTGGCGCCTTGTCGAGCTTTCGCGGATCCTCGGTGCAAGTACCGAGTCGGATCTGAATCGCCATAGTATCACCCCATTTGCAGGAACCGCCCCCAGCTGGGGGCGGTGAAGGAAATTATGGAACCGTCAAAAGTTATGTTTCAATTCTCGCCCCAGCTGGGGCGCGTGGGATCAAGTGAGCGTGAAGACGACGACATTCTCGCCGACATCGTTCATACAGCTAGTCTCGACCTTATAGAAGTTGTTGTAATACTCGCCGTTGGCGTTGTATGCGCTAGTTACGCGCATATTGTTATTGTTGATTGCCGCTGCGTCCTCGTCAAACATCACGCCGACGATGTAAGACTGCTGGACGGTGTCCTCGCCGATGGTCACGTCGATCTTCGTTCGATCGGCGACGGCGTAAGTCGTGCCGGAACCCTGCCAGAAAGGCACCGTCTCATAGCTGCCGACGCGAGTCAGATCGTTGTGGAACGTGTCAGCCTGCATAAACACATCCATTGCGCGGCCATACAGGCTGTTGATCACGACGTGCAGATCTGCGTCCGGCGTATACGTCGGATAGCCGGTCCCGCCCTGGTTGTAAACGGTCGTCCGTACCTTAAGACGATCTTTTACATCCAGCATCATAAAAGCGAGGTAACGTAAAAACTGCGGGTCGGTGTGCGCGCGCGCTGCGGTCAGCGGAGTCGCCGGTGCAAAATCGGTGTTGTACAGCGTCAGGAGCGGGATCACCTGGGCGCCGGCGCTGTTGATCGTCGAGGCGATCAGCCGGTTGATCGTGCGCATCACAAGAGAGTCCATTTTTTGAGTCCGGCTGTTGTCGATGGTCGACTCGATCATCGAAAAGAAAGCGTTCAGCTGCTCGACGCTGCGGAAGGCGCTCTTGACTTGCTCCTCTGCGAAAGAGCAGTCGATCTGCCATGCCTCTTTTTGATTCCAGAAAGTCTGCTTTACCTCGGGTGGGTTGTACTCGAACTGATTCACCGTCGTCCCCGGCGTGAGCTGCCAGGACGGATTCTGTTTGGCGTCAAAATCCTTGGCGCGGACCTTGGCAAGGATGCTGCCGTACTCCCACGCACTGCGAAGGATGGACGGAGCATAGCCGGCGTATGGACGGTCGACAAATACCATCTTTCCGATCTGATCGATCAGGGACTTTACATAGTTATCCTTCCAGGTTGCGTCGAAGACGGTCGTCCCCACGTCGACCACGTTTGACAGGTCCTCGTTGACCAGCGCGGCGCCCTGGGCAACCTCGGTATTGATCGTATTAAGGATCGTTGCGATCTGTGTTACAGTCATAGTATTACCTCCAAACTTGTAAAAATAGGCATTTTGCGAGATCTTTTTTATACTTCCCGAAGACGGTCAGTCCCAGCTCGATCAGCTCGGCCGCCGCGGCGGGATCCATGCTGCCGGTGATCGTTTCCGTCGTGGTCTCGGTGCCTGTTTCCGTCTCCGTCTTGCTGCCGCTCGTCGTGGATGTTGCCGAGTCCGGCGCGCCTGTGTAGGAAGTCGTCGTCGACCTGGATCCCGTTTCTGTCGTTTCGTTTTTTCGGTCATCCTGCCAGCCTGGGTTGTCGTAGGGATTCACAGAGTTGATCGAGGTCGTCGTGTAGCCGTTCGGCGTGTCTGTCGTCGTGACGCTCTGATTCCGCTGCGCCGTGCTGCTGCCGGTGCTGCTGCCAGACGTGGATCGTGTCATGTTAGGTGTGCGCGTTTTTTGGCGTATTTGTGCGTATGGCAGTCCGTCGATCATCGCGTCATAAAGAGGCCGATTCTCGGCGAGGGTAGCCACGATGATTTTCTCGGCGTCGCTGATCCTGTCGAACCAGGTCAGGGCGTCCCAGTAGTCCGCCGTAAAGGATGCAAGGGCGATTTCTCCGTCGATGCCGATCTCCGTCAAAAAGTCCAGGATCCGCAGAAATGGATTCACGTCCCAGGCCGCGAGGACCTCGTTCCAGGGCTTCAAGCTTTCGTACATCACGGATCACCCTCTTCCCGGTCGTCGTCCTGCTCTGCCGGCTCAGCCGGCTCTTCCTCTTCCCGTTCCGGCGGGGGCGGCTCGTCGTCTTCGACGGGATCCTCGCCGTCCGAGTCGACTTTGACGATTACCTTTGACTCGTCGTTGGCCTCGATCTTGATCTCGATCGGCGCCGGTTCTGCTGGCTCGGGATCGTCGTCCTGCTCTTCCGGCTGCGGGTCGTCTTCGACGTTTGCCTCCTCATCGGCGGCCGAGTCCTCTTCCGGCGCTGGGTCTTCGTCCTGCTCTTCCGGCTCGGAATCGTCTTCCTGCTCTGCCGGCTCGGGATCGTCGACGCTGCCATCGTCGCCCAGCTGCTCCCCCTCGTCAGGCTCTCCCGTCAGCTCGTCCCCGCTGCCGTCGTCCTGCTCGGTGGCACGCTTTACGATGGGATTCAGATCGACTTTGATCTCCGTTCCAAACATTGCGTTGACTCTGTCGAGGCCTTCGCGGATAGTCGTCAGCATATCGTCGATATTGATAGCGGCAAGGTCGACGCCGTCCTCCAGCTCTGCGGAAATCAGCCGCTCCCGCTTCATGTTATCATGCGTTTGCCCGATTCCAATCGACTCGTAAAAATGGCTGTAGATATACTGCCGGATCTCGACAAGCTGCACGATCTCGCGACTGCTCGTGGATTGAGTCATCGGGAAGCTATGGAGATCAGACACAAGGCTACTTTGCGCGATCTTGTAGGGGTCGCCGTCATACATAGCCTCGATAGCTGCCTCGGCAGAGATCGCCGTCGGCTTGTCGTCCGCGCTGATCACGTTGGTCAGCCTTGTGTTTTTTTGGGCGACATTGATCGATATATCATTATCGGCTAGGATCGTTGCAGTCCGGCCAATCAATCCAAAAAGTCCGCCGTACTTGCTATAAAAGTATTTGTCCGGCTCCGTGAGATATACGATCTCGCAGTCCTCGCCCGGGATCAAATTATAAGTTTTCGTGAAGACTGGATTTGTTACCAGCGCCTTTCGGTGCATGTAGTAAAGCGTCTGGATCTCGGCGCGGTTGCAAGGTTGCGCCACAAGATCACCAGCTCGGAGCTTGTAGATCCCCGATTGACGGTTGTCGAGGATGTCTTGATCAAGCCTGAAAAAGCAAGCGTTTCCGTTGACGATAAGGCAATACTTGAAAAAAGTTTCGTCGATCGTGTCCGGGATCCCCTCGAAGACGAAGAGACGCATACAGATATAAGTCAGCTGCCGAAAGTAGAATCCATAAAGCGGCTTGAAGTGCATATCAAAGTCGATCGTCCCGAAGGGAGTCACAAGATTCCCGTACTCCTCGCGCGGGTACTTGTCAGCCATTTATACCGACCCCCATTTTTCGACGATGTTTCCGACGTCGTCCTCGATCTTGTAGCCGATCGTGTCGGGATCCTTCTCTTCGTTCTGGCAGCATCTTTGCGCCTCTTCGAGAGTCACGGATGCCAGCTCGATCCAGATCGGGATCGGATTCCTCATTTTCATGATCTTGATCATGTACATATCATATCACCGCCTTACTCGTGAATCGCAGCCACGCCTTGACGTTTTCGCCCGTCTCATTATCCGCATAAAATATTTTTTGCTGCCGGATCAGCGCCGCGATCACCTTTTGCGCCTTAGTCTGTCCGGCCATGTAGTATATCTGATGCAGCGGATTCGAGTCCTCTTGATCCTCTTTATAGATGATCGTATGATCTGGATCTTTGATCTCCGTCGTCTTTGGATGCCAAAAGATCAGCGGGGCGTCTTTATACTGATATATGTCGCCCTGGATCGTGCGCCCGTCGTAGATCACAAAAAAAGTAAGTATGATCGGATGCTTTGACAGCTGCTCGGGGGCGTGCCGGTATAGCGCGATCTCCCAGGTCCCCGTCGTGATCATTTTAAGTTGCGGGTTATCGAAAGCGAAATACTTGGAGACTTTGGTCGTCGCTTTGGTAGGGCTGCAATACTCTACGGCGATCTTGGTCTTGGTATCGCCCATCGTGTATAGGTCGATCGTCCCTTGCTGCTGCTGCTGGATCCGGAAAAGTCCCATATCTCGGAAATACGGACAGTGCTTAGACACTGTGTTTGCCAACATGTAAATGATCACGCCGTCACGATCGCGAATCAGGCTGGACAGCAGATTTTGAAACTTGACGAATTCGTTTGCCAGGTAAAATTGACGTGTTATAAATTCGTCGAAGCATATATATTTGATCTCGCCGGCGTCCTGGCCTTTGGTAGTCTCGGCGGCGTTGATGCTGTATGCACGGCAAAATGGATCTTTATCCTGTGCCGTCTTGATGGTTCGGCCGGAGTCGTCGGTGTCGACACGGCACAAGTACCAGGCGCGGCGCCAGTATGTCACGGAATTATACTTGTGTTCGGTCTTCTCGTCGATATAGTTTTTGACACTGCCGTCTTTTTGCAAATCAAAATGGTGGGGCCTGAAAAGATTCTGGATGTTGGACGGCTTGATCATCTCGTCCATGCGTCGGATATATGCGGACGGGATCCCGTGGTCGATGTATTCATCAATAATTTTCCGGCAACAGTCAAACGTTTTACCGTTGGATCGTTGGCCGATGATCAGGCGGTACGTCGCGCCGGTCGCGTCGATCTTCCGGCTGCTGTAATAGTTAGACTTCACGCGATCGCCCCCTATGCATATATGCAACTATTTTTGTATATTTATACTCTCTTTCATTATAACACAAAATGCCCCGATCGTCAAGGGGCGATCGGGGCGTTTTTTTTTGAAATAATCTTGAAAAAGGAAAACAAATATGTTATAATTATTTTGGTTTGGGTATAGCAGTCGATTTGCTTGTCTGCTCGTCCCGATCGTCAAGAGGCGATCGGGGCGAAATTTTATAGACGCATTTGATCTTGTTTAGTATTTCCCATTCGATCCATTAAAAATGCCTGTAAATCTGTCCGATTTATTTCTAAAAAAATATCTGGAAAGCTTTGTATTTCGTGTTCCGCTACAAGTACATCAATCATAAGGCGCTCAATTTTTGATTTAAAATCATTTGTTACAGGCAATTGATCAATTTTAATAAAAATTCTTTTTAGATCATCTCTTGTTATCGTTTCATCTTTGTAAAAATTTCGGCTGACTTTATGGATGATTTTGCTATTTTGTTTATCCATGCGCACTATGATTATAAATTTGTCGAAATCCATCGTAAAAAATAATTGCACTATGCAGCACCCCCCGACCGTACAAAAAACTTCTGCCGGAGCATCTCGACGCGATCGGGATCCAGCTCATCGAGGTACTCGAGGGGATCGTCGGTGAAGTTGAATCCTTGATCACGCAGGAGTACAAAAGATCGGACTTTTACCGTCGCCGTTCTGCCGGTGTAGTCGGTGATCTCTTCGGCGGGGCGTTCCCCTCCATACACGGATTGTTTCAATCCTGTTTCTTCCGGGCTGATCACCATATCGGAGTCGAATACTTCGAATCTTTGATCATTATTTTCGAATCGACTGAAAAATGATCTTTGATTCCCGTCCTCGTCCTCCCACGGCTGAGCGAGTCCGGAAACGTGGTAGACAAAATCCCCGCCCGGAGTCTCATAGCAGTATTGTTTGAGTCCCGTCGTTTTGAATCTTGTGTAATGCTTTCTTTCAAACTCACCGATTCCGATCAGGATCGCGGGATCGATGTGGCGCCGGTCGCAGTAGTCGCGGACGCGCTGCCGGATGTGTGCGTTATACGACGCGATCATATCCTCGTTGAGATCCTTGCCCTTGATCGAGTCCGTGTCGCTGTACAGTATCTTGTGATTATACGACCCGCCATCGTGTGCGAGGGCGTGGAAGAGAGTCAAAAGCTCGAAGCGCGCCCACGCTGCAACCCAGACTCCCCACTGATACAGTACCGGCTGGAACTGCGTCTTTTTCGTATTTACGCGCTGCGTCTTGTCGATCTCCACGACGCATTTCTGCGGATTCCATCTGTAATTTGTTCTGACGGGATCTTGCACAAAGATCCCGTAAATGCGATTTAAAAACGACTTGATCAGCTGATAAGCCGCCAGCTCTTCGGGCGTCGCGACTCGTTCCTGCTCGATCTCCTGAAGCCGATGTTTTGCGTCCTGCTTTTGCGCATAAAGATCTATGCATGTATTTGTGATGTAGTCAGGCAGGGCGCCGTATCTGCTGCCGACGACCTCCAGGATCCTATAGCTTCCGGTGTAAAATTTTCGCAGCAGAAAGAAATCGACGTCCGTCAGCGTGAGGATCCCTCGGTCGAGCTGGTAGAGCTTTTTATTTTTCATGGATCGGCGGTCCGTCAGCTCGATTTTGTGGTAGTTTTTCGCGTAGATCGGCAAAAATGCGACGTCAGGCAGTTTCGACTCCAGATTCTTTACTTCTAGGGTGATCATCAGTGCTTTATTTTTATATACGCCCTTGTGCGCTGCCATCAGCTCGATCTCTTCCTTCGTCTTCGGCGTCGGGAGGAGCTTGAAGCGCTCCAGCGGAAATTGATGCAAAAGGATCTGTGCGATATAGTGGCTGTTGGCGTCCCAGTCGTCTACATCTTCTATCACTTGATTTTTATATAGTGTGGTAACGTAGTTATATCCGCCGAAAAATGCAGTCCGCAACTTTTTCAGTACCTTTAGATCGTCTTCGTTTTCTGGATTCAGCTGCCGTTTTTTAATCATGCCGGATAGGATTCGGCTACCGTCGTTGGCGCTGGACATTTTTTGCACGATGATTCGTTTCGTGCGCTGCGTCGCCGTCAACGGAATCTTGTTAGGCGTGCCGTAGATCGTCGCCTGTATCTGGTAGTATTTTAGTAGGATCTCGCAGTCTCGCTTTATATACTCGTGTTCTTCGTCTGTCAACGGCGTTTCGTGGTGCCTGATCTTCTTGTAGTCGTAGCCTTGAATCTTCGGGATTCCGATCTCTTCGCCCATTTTATCCAGCGACTCCTCCGTGTATTGCAGGGAGTCGCGAAATGAAAACACGTCGAAGACGGTCGACAAAATCACCTCATGATTTGACTTTGCGATCATCTCGCCGTCGATGGATAGCTCGGAGCAGAAAAATCCGAAATCGAATTTTAGGTTATGGTCGAAAACGATCATTTTGTAACTGTGATTCAGCGCGAACTCTGCACGGACATTTGCCAGGAACTCGCGGAGATCGGCCCACGTCCTGCCATAGGCGATTTGATCGCCGATCCCGAAAGTCCATACATACATCCATGCGATCCGATCCTCGTAGTTTGTCGACTCGAGATCAAAAGCTGCGACGATCGGGCTGCACTTGCGATCCCGACGGTACCGCGCCGACGTGCGCGGATACCGGTCGAAATCAAAATCTTGCCATCTTACATAGTCCATACGTACCCCCCTTTTACTCTTCATCATCCGGATCAGTCGGGAGATCCACCCACCCGGACATCCAGTCATCTTCTAGCTCTTCGGTCGCTGCCTCTTCCGGCGTCTCGTATAGGCCTTGCAGCTCTTCGGCGCCTCTTTGCAAAATGTCGCTGAGATCTTCGTCCTGATCGTCCTCAATCGCGCCCTGGTATTCGTCCCGGATCTTTTCCAGCGTCGCTTTCAGGTCTTCGGGATCCTCTGCGTATTGCACCGAGTCCACGACTGCATCATATAAGGAGCGGCTGTATCCGTTGCCTTGCTGTTGCCGCGCAAGCGCCAAAAGTTCCCACAGTACCGGCAGGGCGTCGTCATATTTTTCCAGTTCTTCTTGTGAGACGCCAAACTGCAAGGCGACGGCTGCCCGTCGTTTTTTCAGGTTCTCGGCGTCTGTTTTCTGCAGCCTCTCGGTTTGTTTTTCAGTTGCCTTTATCGCTGCGTTTATCTCGCCGGCACTAAGATTCATCAGATTCCTGATAGATGTATCAAAAGCGCCGGACTTACTCTTTCCGATCAGCGCTTTCAGATTCTCCATCTCGGTGACGGCGTCAGAGTAGCCGGACACGCCTTGCTTTTGCATCTCTTTTATTGCTTTGTTTGCGCCCACAAGGATCTTGTGCAGCCGTTCTGCTGCTGCTCTCTTTTCCTTCCGGCGCTGCCGTTCTTCCGGGGACAGCCGGCTTTCATTTTTTCGGCGTGTCCGCTCCATGCGTTCCCGCTGTTTCGGCGTGCTCTGCTCTCGCAGCGCCTCGTCGATGTCTCGCAGCAGGGATTGATCAGCAGCTGGATCCACGCGCTGGAAGTTGTAGCCGCCGGCACTTACACGCGCGCCCCTTACTACTTTACCGATGTTTGATGCATCGACGCCCAGCGCCTTTGACGCTGCCGTGATCGATGGATAGATTGTGCCGGTCTGCGGTACATAGATGCCGCCGCTATTCTTTGCCATAGTCCGCCCCCTTCACAGCCGGCTGCGATTGCAGCCGGCTGTCTGATCTCCTATGATGTCAGGCGGCGATCACGCCGTCAGTCCACCAAAACTCGTTGCTTTCGGGTCTCCAGACGGCGATCGTCTGCCACTGGGAGCGCGCCGTCTTCTTGATCATGATCGTGTCATAGCTCCAGCAGATCTGATCCTTGCCGATCCACTTGATCAGCGTGTCTTGGGATCTGTCCGTGTATGCTGCCTTGATCCCCTGCTCCAGCTGCTCCAGCTGCTCGGCCGTGCGCCTGATCGGCGCCGGCGGTGTCCACTTCTTAGCCATCCTTCAGCCCTCCTTCAGTATATCGTTTGGATCTCGTAGCCGGCTGCGCGTGCGCCCTCTTCCAGCTCTTCGCGCAGCCCTGCGTCGAGGCACTCGCCGGAGTGCCAGATGGTCACAAGCGGTGCCCAGTGGTTCCGATCGTGGTCTTGGTTCTTTCGCGCCTCGAGCAGCAGGATCCTTGCTCGATCAGCGGTTCTGTATGCCTCATTCAGCGACTCCTCGTCGAGGATGTCTTCCAGCTCGGAGTAGTAATACTCCGCGCGGCGTCTGTTCTTGTGTCTCTTCTCGATTGCGCGGTTTCTGATCTCTTCGGGGCTGTCCCACTCGTCAGCGTCGTTATCGGCGTTGATCTCATCCCACGCCGCAAGGGCCTGGCCGATCACCGCCGAATAGTATCTAATCATGTAGCGGAGCGCAAGCTCTTCGATCGTCATCTTCGTTCTCATTCTTCACGCCTCCTCGTCATCGTCCGGCCGGATCTCCAGCTCTTCGTCGGTAAGCTCGCCCGGGATCTCCTCGTGCATGACGCCGGCGGCGTCCTCCCACCAGCAGTTGATCGGGCAGCCGTTCTGCAAGGCGTATGTCACGTCGTCGTCGGTCTCGAAGTCGTCCGTCGTGCAGTCCGCCAGGATGCAGTCGCCGTCCCCAAACTGGTCGCCGTAGAGATGCACCAGGACGGCGTCCTGGATTCTGCGGACTGCCGCATCATCTGCCGCGATCAGCTTTACGTTCTCGAGGTAGTATTCATTGATCATGATTCACGCCTCCTTCTTGATCTGATCCCAAAAGTAAGCCGCCTTATCGTGCAGCCACTCGCTCGACTCGCTCCAGTAGTCGTTTCCGAAGCTGTTCATCCAGTCCGTTGCGTCCTTGCCGGTCTCCTGCTCGTACTGCTCGATCTGCTCGAGGATGTCGCCGTCGTCGGCGCGATATGAGCCGCAGATGTCGGCATCTCTGCACGTCTCTACTAGCTCGATGATGTCCTCGTCGTCCTCGCTGCGGCGCGTATGGCACCAAACGCCAGACTCCCACAGATCCGGGTTATCAAGGAGATAGGCGTGGATCGTGTCGATTGCGTTCTCGTCGGTGGTCTTCTTCATGTTGATCATGTACATCATGATTCTTCCTTCCTTTCCTGCCGGCGCCGTGCGCCGTGTCTGAGTGTGTTTCCTTTATTCCTGCTTACAGGCCCAAGATCTCGGCGGATGCTTGTCGACGCATCTCTTCCAGCTCCTCGGCCGTGGGGGGCGTGTCCTTGGTGTATCTCCTGTAGATCTTGCCGTTCAGCGTTCTTGTCTTTCCAGTTGCCGCTCTGCCGACGGTGGACTCGTGTACGCCCAGCGCCTCGGCCGCTTCGGCTTGCGTTCTGTAGATCGTGCCATCATTCAGGCAGATGATCTGCGCTGCCTTTGCCATTCTTACACCCCCTTATTTTTTCCGGGATTCCTCCCTAGTATTATTATACTATATCTTGCAATATATTGCAAGATACTTTTTGTATATCAATATTGTACAAATATATTGTATGCCATCCCCCCCCCGCGGGCCGGCGTGTTTTTTTGTTGAAAATTTTATACATTATATACAACTTTATGCCGCCTATATTATGCAATTACTATATACATTCATTATTTGTTTGTGCATTATGCTGTGTTTAAACATAGATTTTTTGGCAGGCGCCGCGAACAAGTTCGGCTGCCGCAGGCTGAGTCCGGGGGGCTGCGCAAGCTTGCCCCCCTAGGACGTACCCCCCGACTTACAAGCCGGCGGCAGCAGCTCGAT
>OCTX012040655.1_pt1 | contig 13274 bp, 10 predicted proteins | sample 1539691 | NCBI WGS metagenome assembly OCTX01 (sample SAMN02144231, study PRJEB22623) | gut metagenome | biome: sheep rumen | host: Ovis aries | place: New Zealand
AGCAGAAGAATTAGGAGTTTCTAAGAAACTAGCTGCTGAATTAGTAAACGCTTTCATCGACACTGTAATGAATGGTGTTAAAAAAGAAGGAGAAGTTAGAATTCAAGGATTCGGAACTTTCAAAGCTTCAAAGAGAAAGGCTAGAGAAGGAGTTAATCCTCAAAATCCATCTCAAAAAATCAAAATCCCTGCAATGAAAGTTGTTACTTTCAAGGCTGGATCTGAATTCAAAGCTATGGTTAAATAATTATAAACCAAATACTTTGCAAAAATCCCAGGCTTCGGCCCGGGATTTTTTTGATAAAATTATCTCAGAATTTTTAAATTCTTGTTATATTACCAATTTACATATATATCAATGCTTTTACCTTTCATATGTCATGTATCGTATACTTTTCCAGGTCATAGCGTTGTCATAATTTTGGTTCATTTAGGATATGCATTTAAAGGCGCTGCTACAGCAATGAATCCTTCTCAATCTCTAACTGTACCATCCTGTGCAACATGTCTTCCAGGTATATTTAGTCAACCTCAAGGTAAAACTCTTTGAGAATAATATGTTTCTTGGTGAGTTTCCCTTCTTCATCCTCAAACTAAAGCATTTTCATACACAACACGTCCTAAACCTTTAGATAATCTACAATTTCCAAATCTTACGTTAGGAAATTCTCTGTTTTTTATACTTTTAGGTGAATTAGCAATTCAAGGGACATCATAAGTATTGTTTCTTGATAATGTAATTCATCAAAAACGGCCCTCATTAATTTCAAGATTTTCGTTAAAGTCTGCGCTTGGATTTTCATTGCTTCCCTCACTTGGATTATCGTAAATTTCATTTTTTAAGTTTCCTAATTCTTTTGAAAATTTATTTATTTCTAAATTTTCAAGATTTTCATTAAATTGATTTATCATGGTAATGTGTATTATGAATATAAATATTATTGGTAATGTTATCTGCCAACGATATATTATATACTATTTTGTTAAAATTTGCAAATTTTTGGTATATTTTTTAATAAAAATATGAAAATTTTTAATTGATTTTTTAAGACAATCCCATACATTCAAATCATATTTACACTACATTTCATAAATGCAATCTGAGCAAAAATACATACTCCAAAATGTAGATTCATTCGAATTAAATCACATATTTGATTGTGGACAATGTTTTCGTCGAAATCAGCAACCAGACTGAAGTTACACATGAATTTTTTGAAATAATATTCTAAACGTTCAAAAAAAATCAGATTCAGTAATTTTTTCCTGAATTGTAGATTGAGATATACAGACTATCGTGAATAAATATTTTGACTTAGATAGAGATTATTCTGAAATAAAATCCAAGCTCTCAAAAGTAGATAATTATATGAAACAAAGCATTGAATATTGACATGGAATCAGACTTTTAAATCAAGATTTGCGAGAAACTATAATTTCATTTATAATTTCTGCAAATAATAATATCCCAAGAATTAAATGAATTATCGAAAGATTGTCTCAGAAATATGGAACAGAAATTGACCGAAATGGACAACCTTACTACACATTTCCAACAGCTCAGCAGCTAAAAGACGTGAGCATTTCAGACTATAGAAAATTATGACTCTGATTTAGAGATGTAAGATTATATGAAACGACTAGAATGATTCTTGATGGGAAAATAGACTTAAATTCGCTTTATAGAAAAGATACCCAGACTGTTAAGACAGAACTATTAAATCTCAGCTGAATCTGACCAAAAGTGGCAGATTGTATATTATTATTTTCAGATTTAAAAAGGTTAGAGGTCTTCCCAATTGATGTACGAGTTCGTAGAGTGATGAATGAATTATATATACACAATCCAAACGAAACCAAAGTAAATAAAAATCAGATTCAAAAACTCGCTCGTGAAAAGTTTTGAGATTATGCTGGTTTAGCACAAGAATATCTTTTCTATCGAGCGAGAACTCAGAAATTATAAAAATATATGTTCTCCCTTTTCAAAGGGAGACTCGCCACGCATAGCGTGGTAAAGCTAAGCCGAGAGGGATTTTAACCCCTTTGTCGCAAGTTCACCCAGCTGAGCTGGGCAAATTTCCCAACCCCTCAGCCTTCGGCAGCTCCCCTTAAAAGTGGAGCACAAAAAGGGGCAAACCTTTGTTAGATAAAAATCCTCAGTCCTTCGGACGGCTCCTTTAAAAAGGAGCAAATCAAAATCTTCTTGATATTACTGATATAATTAGTATTTTGTAATAGCTGACATAATTAAAATAGTCAAAGGGCTATTACAACGTTTTTTTTTGCATTACGTTTTTTACAGGAGCATGAAGCACTCTAGTTGTGTGGATTAATCATCTGTAGAAATACGTAATGTGTCCTATTTTTGGTTATGTCAGCACCCACAATTAGGGTGCTTTTTATGATTAAAATTTTTTGATGTTGCAAAATGTTAAATTTTGATGATGAATAATTCATTGTATTTGTTCAAAATTTTTCATTTTTATGAAAAATATAAAATTCCATATAGTTGATTGCCCAAAATGGAGAATAAAAAATAAGCATAATTTAACTCAAATAAAGACATCTTTTAATTATAATAATGTAAATATCTGAAATTATACATATTGACCTATTGATATAAGATTTTGACCAAGTTATGAGAACTCTTATGTAAATATATGAAATTATTGTTTAATTGCTCCTGAGGTGGAGTTTATTTGTTGAGCTGATCATAATATTTATCACTTAGCTAATTATCCATTATGAACTCAATCATTTAGGTATTTTTGATTATATAGCAAAATGAATTGAAATGAAAATCTTAAAATAGGAAATATTTCAAAATATGAACATAAGTGTAAATGACCAATAATAGTTGATGATGACGTACGAATTTGAACATGAGTAAAAATAATGTCGTGAGTTCATATCTGACAATGAGCAGTTATTGCAGCATGAGCGGTTGTCACAAAAGATATTCCACCATATGCAATTGCTGGATGAGTGCCAGCAAAAGTAATAAAATACAGATTTCCAGAAGATAAGATTAAAAAATTATTACAGATTGATTACTCAAATATTCCAATCGAAAAATTTCGAGAAATATATCCTGAAACTATAAAGGAAGATTTTGATATAGATTATATTTTGGAGAAGTTGAAAGAATAATTATTCTCCATCTTCCCACTTTTGGAAAGTCTTAGATCTTTTCATATATTCAGACAATACTGTTCAAATTCCAATGAATACAGCTAATATAATTCACATTTCTTTCCAAATTTCTGCACTTAATGGTTGCAAATCAAACAGATTACTTAATACAGGAATATAAACTATACTGAATGCTAATCCAAATGCTCATAATAAAGCCCAGATCAGCCATTTATTACTAAAGAAACTTAGTCCATACTGAGAACGAATAATCTGAATTTTAACTAATTCACTAGCTGCCATAAATAAGAATACAGCACTTCTCGCCATTTCCAAATCTACATTATAATGTCTAAGGAATAAGAATAGAGAACCGATTGTTACAGAGCTAGAAAGTAGAATTATATTCAATATCATTCTTCCATCAATTAATCATTGACTAGCTTTACGAGGTTTACGATTCATTACGTTTGGATTGATTGGGTCTATTCATAATGCAATTGCAGGTAATCCATCCGTAATCACATTCAACCATAACAAATGAATTGCTAGTAATGGAATAGGTACTCAAATCAAACTTGCAACGAATAGAATAGCGATTTCACATATATTTGAAACTATCATATAGTTTACAAATTTTTGGATATTATCATAAATTCATCTTCCCTCTTCTACCGCATTTACAATCGATTTGAAATTATCATCAGTCAGAATCATATCTGCGGATTCTTTGGTTACATCAGTTCCAGTGATTCACATTCATACTCAAATATCTGCTGCTTTAATTGATGGTGCATCATTTACTCCATCTCATGTCATTGCTACTACATTTCATCTTCATTTCAGAATATTCACAATCTCTTGTTTGTCTGATGGATTTACTCTGGCGATTACTCCCACAGTTTCAAGTAACTTAACTTTATTTTTAGATCTTTCAAAATCTGTTCCAGTAATTACATCACCTTCAATTCCTAGCTCTCTAGCAATAGCTCACGCTGTTACTTTATTATCTCATGTAATCATAATCACACGAATTCATGCATTTTTACATGTAGCGATAGAATCTTTCACCTCTTCACGAGGTGGATCAATCATTGCTTGAAGCCCTACAAAAGTCAGATTTCTTTCTTCTTTTCATCCTCCGAAAGCAAATCCTAAAACTCTGAGTGCCTGCTCAGAGAATGTGGCAGCCTGATTGAGAATCTGCTTTTTAGTTTCTTTATCCAATTCTTTAATTTCTCCATTAATCAAAATGGTATCACACAATGGTAATAATCATTCGATTGCTCATTTAGTATAAATCAGAGTTTTTGGTAATTTTGAGATATAAGATTTTTTATATTTAGATTCTTCTGCATTTTTACTTGATACTTTTCTAGCAAAAATCTCACTCATCATTTTTCTCTCACTATCAAATGGAATTTCATCAATCCATTCCCAATCGTTGAGAAAATCTTCTTCTTTCATTCATGCTTTATATGCACTTACGAGTAATGCTCATTCAGTAGGATCTCAAATTACTTCATTATTGTGCAATTTAGCAGTATTACATAACATTCCGATACTTAATAATGGACGTAATCATTCAATTGGAGCAGAAAAATCTCATTTAGTTGAATATCATCTTCCACTAACATCTACAATTTCTCCATTCACAAACAACTTCGTTACAGTCATCTCATTTTTAGTTAGAGTTCCAGTTTTGTCTGTACATATAATATTCACACTTCATAATGTTTCTACGGATGACAAACGTCTAACTAATACATTTTTTTTTACAAATCTTTTCACTCCTAGTCATAAAGAAATCGTAACTACGGCTGGTAATCATTCAGGAATTGCAGCTACAGCTAAAGCAACAGCAGCCAAAAAAGCTTGTTGGAATTCTAAATGTGATACCAATCGATATACAATGAAAATAATTATACAAATCACAACAGCAGCGATTCAAAGAATCTTTGAAAGATTGTTCAGTTTTTTCTCTAGAGTTGTAGTTTTCTCCGGAGCATCTTCCAGCATTCACGCAATTTTTCACATTTCTGTATCCATTCCAATTGCAGTAATTACAGCTCTTCCGCGTCATTTAGTAACCATAGTCCCACTAAATACCATATTTTTCATGTCAGCCAAAATGGAAGTTTCTCAAATCGTTGCAATATGTTTCTCTACAGGTACACTTTCTCCTGTCAAAATGGCTTCTTCCACTTCTAAATTCACAGATTCAAAGAGTCTGGCATCTGCAGGAATTTTATCTCCAGCTTCTAATAAAATCACATCTCAAATAGTTAATTCACTTGATTCTACCAACATTTCTTGTCCATCTCTCAAAACTTTTGATTTTAATCCAGCCATTTTTTTCAAAGACTGGATTGCTTTATCAGCCTTAAATTCTTGAAAAAATCAGAGTAAAGCATTCAAAATTACCACACCACAAATTATGATAGCATCTACTCATTCTCCAATCAATCCAGAAATAATTGCTGCAATAACTAGAATTATTACAAGTGGAGAAGTAAATTGTTCCAAAAAAATCTTTAAAGCAGAATTCTTATCTTTCGATTGAATTGCATTAGGTCAGTATAATTCATTTCTTTGTTTTGCTTCTTTTTCAGAAATTCAATTTTCTGAGGTTTGAAGTTTTTCTAATAATTCTGAGAAATTCATTTGATAAGCATTTTGTTTCATTTTTTTGTTTGGTATTTTTTATATAAAACCAGATTTTTATTTATTATTTTCTATAGGTTCTGAGAGTTCATCTATTTTTCCATCATCGATAAGCAATATAATTATTCAAACTGTAATGCAGATAATACAGCTAATAATTGGATGATTTGGAAATAAAATTATAGTAAGCAAATCCTGAACTCATTTTCGTAGCATTACAATAGCTAAAAAAATCATAAAAATATTCAGATTAGATTTGTGGTCTTTTCTAAATTTTTTAATTTTTTTAAGTATTTTTTTTGAGAATTTAAGCATGATATATAGTTAAATACTAAATGTTATCTGTTTTTGTTCCTGTGAGGTTCTTCTTCTAGTTCTCATAATCTTCAATCATCCCATAAAAGTACAATAATTCCCACAATAATACATGTTATGTTGCTTACTAATTGGTTCTCTGGTAAAATATACATTTCTAGTAAATCCCAAACTCCTCTCCATATCATAATTATTGCTACACATTCAATGAGAATGTTTACATTTGAATTATGGTTTTCCTTAAATTTTTTAAATTTCCTTAACAGTTTTTTTATAAATTTATTCATAATTTTTATTCTGTATAAAATCTTATAATTTATTATATTCCAAAAACGAAAAAATGCAAAAAATCACAGAGAAAATTAATACAAAAATTTAAATATGAAAAAATCTGCACAAATTTGTCACAAAATTAGATTTCTTTCGTATACCATAGTGAAAGGGTTTAATATTTTTTATTTGGGAGAATGAGGCTTTCAGAGTATTTCAGACAACAACACTTACAAGAAATGCCAGCTCATCTCAAGAGCGAGCTTTTTTCTCGTATCCAAAAAGAAAAAAACTGAATAGAAATTTCGACCAAAATTTCATCCAAAATATTTTTCTTTGCATCCAAAAGAATTATGTATGCTTCATTAGCAGCGATTCTTGTATTTGTTGTCTTTGGGTGATTAGTTTTGGATAAGACACAAGTAGTAGATTTCTGAATCTTTTCAGTAAAACAGAACAATACTCCAAATGGTGTTTTTGCTGATTATATAGCAGAGATAGTTGAATTTAATGGAGAATATTCTTTGGTTAGAGATGGAGAAATATTGCCAAATTCTGATAAATTAAATACTATTAAAGATGGGGATATTGTTTCATTTCCAGAGTGAACTGACTTGATATTCAATTTAGAGGATTGAACTCAGGCTAAAATAGTTTGACCAGCAGAATTTTCTATAACTAAAACCGAAAAATGATATCAGATTTCATTATTTGATGGTAAATTCTTTAGAATTTATTGTCCAGAATGTACATCTGATGTAGAAATAATTACTCCAGATTTTTCAATCTCTCAAGAAAAAGATCAGACTTTAGACCTTCATATTGCCAAAGAAGAAAATGGAGAAATGTTGGTAAAAAATGATGGAGATAAAATTATAGTAAAAACTAAAAATTCAGAAAAAAAGTCAGAAATTAAACAAATTTCTAGTGAATTAGTTGCTATAAATCCGAATTCTGAAAAAATCAACGTAATTGAAGATGGAAAAGTCATGCTAAATTTTATGGCTAAAAACAATATTTCGGCTACGTTTACATTATCAACTGATGATGTTCAGTGGCCAGAAATTAAACATGAAGAAAAAAATGATTTTGTAGCTATGGAGACAAAACAAGAATCTAAACCAGAATCACATGATGTAAAATCAGAAGTTGGGAAAGAAGTAAAAGAAACGACAGTTGAAGTTATAGAACAAAAAGATCCTTTATTAGAATGACTAAAAGAAATAATATCAGCAGATAATAAAGAAGTGTGAGAAATTGATGAGAACATCACTTCACAGTTATGATTATCATCAGAAGGCGAACAAAAAGTACCAGCTACAAACCAGATGGAAACTCTAAAGACAAATCTGAATAGTTTTTTCCTTATGAATACATTTGAAAGTATATATAATCAAGAAGATACAAGCAAAAATATTTCAAAATTTGCAGATCGTATAAATTCAATTTCTGCAACTTTTGGGTATTCATATAGAGCTAGTTCGGATTTATCTAGTATTAAAACTACAATCCAAACACTAAAAACTCAACTAGAAAAAGATCGATATATTTCACCATCATACATTCTTCAAATGGAGAAAGTAGCCAACTGGTGTGACGAACTCAAAAATCCATCCAAATCAGATTGGGAGAGTTTAAAATCAAATCTACCAACATATTTAAGATTAATGTAATTCTTTATATAATTAGAATCTCAGCTTTATGCTGAGGTTTTTTATAATTGAAATTATCAAAAATTTTACTATCTTTATACTCACTAAATAAAAGATTTTTATTTATCATTTATTATTATGAAAAAACATTTTTTAAAAGTAGCATTATGATTCATTGGACTAATGGGAGCATTAGCGATATGAGTGGTAAATGCACAGGAAATTAATAAAGACATTAAACTAGAGGCTACATCTACAGCAGCTAATCAGAAGATAAAAATCAATAAATACTTCGCTAATGCATACACAGTAGATCGATGAGACTGAACAACATGAAATCTGACAGCAGATACTACACATACATATGCGACAGCATGAACATATACTATCACATTATCACTAGCATGATGAGCAGATAGATGGACTTTCCAAAATGTAAGTAAGCCATTAGTGCCAACGAATGGTACAACGATGACATGAGTAAAAATCACATCTATGCCATCATTGGAGGACTGATTTGGAGCTAATGCAACAGCACCAGGAAATTATTTCTTCTATAGATTCAACTATAACTGAGCATTAACAAGTTTACCAGACTGGTCATTTGATACAAGTAAAATTACAACAGTATGAAATTCTTTCTTCTCATATTTTAACTATAATTGAGCATTAACAAGTTTACCAAATTGATCTTTCGATATTTCGAATATTTCATGATCAATAGGGGATACTTTTTTTGATTCATTTAATGCTTATTGAGCATTAACAAGTTTACCAAATTGATCTTTCGATATTTCGAATATTACAATGTTTGGGGATAGATGTTTTGCACAATTTAATTCTAATTGAAAACTAACAGGTTTGCCAGGTTGATCTTTTATTATTTCAAATGTTACTAAGGTTGGATATTCTTTTTTCGATTCATTTAATAAGCAATGAGAAATAACCAGTTTGCCAGAAGGATCTTTCGATACATCAAATATTATTACTTGGACTGAATCTTTTTTTTATGGATTTAATGCTAATTGAAAATTAACAAATTTACCTTATTCTTTTACTATAAGAAGTAATTATGATTATGGGGATGCTTTTAATTCTCCCAATTATACAATCAATAGAAATGTATCGGATTTAGTAAGTGGAATCGTAGTGCCATATTATGATAGAAATACCTTCTCAGATAATCAGCCATGAAGATGTGGAGTGCACGCAAATTGGTTAGTAACTACAGCGAACGCATGTAATATCAGATATGACGCAAATGGATGAAATGGAAGTGTAACATGATGATATAATGCAGATACTACGTGAGTGGTAGCCTGAAGTGGAATCACAGCTCCAACTAGAGCAGGATATATTTTTGATTGATGGACTAATGCTTCATGAGATATAGTAGAAGAAGTAACCTTCCCAGAGATGGATGGAGAGACTCTATATGCCAAATGGAGAGGAAAAGATATCATCCTTCAAGCTACATCTACAGCAGCTAATCAGAAGATACAAATCAATAAATACTTCTCTAATGCATACACAGTAGACTGGTGAGATGGAACTACATGAAATCTGATAGCAGATACTACACATACATATGCGACACCAGGGACATATACTATTACTTTATCGTTATCATGAGCTGATAGATGGACATTCAAGAGTAATACAGGGGATAGACCATTAGTACCACAGGAAGGAACAACGATGACATGAGTAATGATTACTTATATGCCATCATTAGCAGATTGATTTGGAAATGACGCAATGAGCGTAGGGAACTACTTCTTTGAGTGATTTAATGCATATTGAGCATTAACAAGTTTGCCAACGTGATCTTTTGATATTTCTAATATTACATCCGCAGGAAATCGTTTCTTCTATTGATTTAATGCATATTGAGCATTGACTAGTTTGCCAACGTGATCTTTCAGATTTTCAACGGGATTGACATTAGTAGGAAATGATTTTTTCCATTCATTTAATCAGAATTGACAATTAACAAATCTACCAGGTTGATCTTTTAATACAGAGAATATCACATCAGTGGGAAGCGCTTTTTTTAGACACTTTAATTGGTGATGAATGATAACAAGTTTACCAACGTGATCTTTTGATATTTCTCATATTACAGTAGTAGGAGATGAATTTTTTAGATCATTTAACTATTCTGGTTGAGCATTAACAAGTTTGCCAGATTGATCATTTAGGCTTTCAACATGATTGACATCAGTAGGAAATTATTTCTTCAATACATTCAATGCATATTGATGAGAGCTAACAAGTTTACCGGAGAATTCATTTAATACAGAGAATATTACATCAGTAGGAAATTATTTCTTCTCTTCTTTCAATGGAAAATGAGCGATAGAAAGTCTACCAGAATGATCTTTTAGACTTTCAACATGATTAACGTCAGTAGGAACCTATTTTTTTGCAGGTTTTATTAGTTATTCTCAATTGATAAAAAGTTTACCAGATTGATCTTTCGATCTTTCTCATATTACTACTGTGGGAAATAATTTTTTTACCTCTTTTAATAGAGATTGAGCATTAGAGAATTTACCAAGTTCATTTAAATTAAGTTCAGCAGCATACAATAAAACTAATGCATATCAAAATGCTTTTAATTCACCAAACTATGAAATTAATAAGAAAGTATCAGATATAGTATCATGAGTTACATCTCCATCGTCAGATCAAGATACATTCTCGGATAATCAACCGTGAAGATGTGGAGTACATGCTAACTGGTTGGTAAGTACAGCAGATGCGTGTAGCATTAGTTATGATGATGGTCAATGAGGTACTGGAGAATTTAAATATTCAGCAGATACTACGTGAGTAGTAGTCTGAAGTGGAATGTTAGTACCAAGTAGGGAATGATATACTTTTTCTGGATGGCTTGATGCATCATGAAATAAAGTAGATGAAATAGTATTTCCAGATATGGATGGAGAGACTCTATATGCTAACTGGGAGGCGAATATTTATACAATTACGTTGGATATAGATGGTACATTAACAACTATTACATGAAGTTACGGTAGTCCAATTATTCCACCAGCTAATCCAATTAAAAACGGATATAAATTTGCAGGTTGGGAACCAGAAATTCCTGCAATCATGCCAGCAAAAGATATGACTATAAAAGCAAAATGGGAAAAAAATTGATCAAGTGGATGATGAGGATGATGAGGATGAGGTAGTAATAAAGCTTCAGATACAGAAGATTCTCAGCAGAGTTGAGAAAACTCATCAGCTGAGCAAGCTTCGGTTACACCCCAGAATGACAGTAGTGTGTCATCCTGAACGAATACAAAAGAACCAGAAAGTATTACATGAAGTAATATACAAACATGAAGCCAAATAGATTCTCAGAATGATGCGTCATCTTGAACAGATGCTCGTCCAGCTGAGCTGGATAAAGATATTAGGTGAGACACACAAAATTCTTCGGATAAATCATCCTCAGAATGACAAACTTATACACAGGAATTCCAAGAGGCCTATGAATTCGCAAAAGAAAAATGAATTACCACAATGCCAACTATCCAAAAAGCTGATATGGATGGAAAACTTACTAGAATAGCAATGGCGAAGATGTTATCTCAATATGCAATAAATGTACTTTGAATGACTCCAGATGTTAATCAAAATAATAAATTCAATGATGTAACTGAGAAAATGGATTCTGACTATGATGACTGAGTAACTCTTGCATATCAATTATGAATCATGTGACAGAATATGCCAAATAATAAGTTTAGGCCAAATGATGAAGTAACGAGATGAGAATTTGTCACAGCATTATCTAGAATGCTATATAATACATCAGATGGAGAATATAGATCAACGCCAAAGTATTATACACATCATATGGAGAAGATGGAAGGAGAGTGAATAATAACGAATACTAATCCGAACATGAAAGAATTGCGTGGATATGTAATGATAATGCTTATGAGAAGCGCGAAATAATCCACACCACAACAAGCTGTAGAGCCCCATTGCCAAAGGGGCTTTTTTTTGTTGCAAACATGAAGATTTTTACTACAAAATTATGTATTACTTTACACTATAAATCATACAATATGAAAAAAATAATCTGTTTTGATTTGGATGGGACGCTTGCTCCAAGTAAGGAAAGGCTAGATGATGAAATGGTTGATTTAGTTAATCAGCTCTTGGAAAAATATTACATGTCGGTGATTACATGATGATGACCAGATCGTTTTCAGAGACAGGTTTTTGATTATATTACTACAGATGAAAATCTACTGAGAAAATTCATTGCATGTCCAAATTGTGGAACAAAAATGCTTAGATATGAAAATTGAAAATGGAATAAATTGTATAGTTTAGACTTCACACCAAAAGAAAAGAAAAAAATTCTGGACAGTATGAATGAGGTGATGGATTTATTAAATCTAAGACCAGAAAAAACTCGATGAGATATTGTAGAGGATAGATGATCTCAAATAACATTTTCAGCACTTTGACAGAATGCTCCACTTCAGGAAAAACAGTTTTGGGATCCAGATTTTAAAAAGAGAAATGTAATCAAAGCTGAATTAGAAAAGAGAATTTCTGAATTTTCCATCAATTCAGGCTGAACCACATCCATAGATATTACCATGAAATGAGTGGATAAAGCATTTGCTATAAAGAAAATAATGGAATATAATCCTTTAAAATTGGAAGATATTCTGTTTATTTGAGATGCGATTTTCCCAGGTTGAAACGACTATCCACCATTCACTATTTGAACTGACTGTATCAAGACAGATGGGGTATCTCATACCAAGGAAATTATAAAAAATCTGATAGAAAGCGATAATCTAGAAAATTGATTATTTTACAAAGAATAATCAGTTTAATATAACTTTGACAAAGTCGCCATTATTAGACACCAAATAATATGTCAAAATCATACATAATATGGTATTACATACAGAACCAAGAAATATATAAAATATAAAAATAAGAAACATAAAAAATCTGAACTGAAATTTTTTCATCTCGACAAAAAAAGTTCCCAAAAATTTCACTAACACCCCAAACAACCTATCAAAAAAAAATCGTAAAAAACCCTTGCATTTTAATAGCAATTATATAAGATAAACATCGCAACGTTGAAGACAACATGTCTAGACACGTATGCAGATGTGGGTACTTAACAGTAGTATAATATATTACATTATTTTCGAAAGAAAAATTTTTTTAAGAGCAATGAACGGATGCCTT
>OCTX014548108.1_pt1 | contig 13272 bp, 12 predicted proteins | sample 1539691 | NCBI WGS metagenome assembly OCTX01 (sample SAMN02144231, study PRJEB22623) | gut metagenome | biome: sheep rumen | host: Ovis aries | place: New Zealand
TCGATGTAGGAGCTCTCCATTGTCTTTTTCAGGTCTACTTCCTGTATCCGATCAAAAATAGTGTCGTCCATTCTGTTCCTTTCGGGCAGTTAATACAATGTCTTTTTTCAGGATTTTATTATCAGATTTCCGGAACTGATCATTCAATTCTCCGGGATTTATGTCAATTTCCAGGATTTTTCATCAAATAAACAGTCGGAATAAAAAGCCGGAAACCTCCGGGAGCGGTTCTGTCTGACTCAAAAATGAGTCAGACAGAACCGTCCCTCGTGACTCATTTCCGGTTCATGAAGCTTAGATATCAAGATTCTTGACAAATCTCGCATTCTTCTCAATAAATTCTCTTCTGGGTTCGACCTTGTCGCCCATGAGGATGGTGAAGGTGAGGTCAATCTCGGATTCGGTCTCTTCATTGAACTGCACACGCTTGAGAACGCGGCGTGCGGGATCCATTGTGGTCTCCCAAAGCTGCTCGGGATCCATCTCACCGAGTCCTTTGTAACGCTGGATGCGGTTGTTCTGGTCGCGTCCGACTTCGTCCAGTATCTTTGAAAGTTCCTCATCGCTGTAGGCGTACCATACCTTTTTGTTCTTCTCGAGCTTGAAGAGGGGAGGCATGGCCAGATAGACATGTCCCTGTCTGATCAGGTCGGGCATGAAGCGGTAAAGGAAGGTCAGCATCAGTGTATCAATATGGGCGCCGTCGACATCGGCATCGGTCATGATGATGATCTTGTCATAGCGAAGTTTGGTAATATCAAAATCATTGTGGATTCCGGTTCCGAAAGCAGTGATCATAGCCTTGATTTCTTCATTGGCGTAGATTCTGTCTTCGCGTGCCTTTTCCACGTTGAGAATTTTGCCTCTAAGAGGAAGGATCGCCTGCGTCGCACGGCTGCGAGCGGATTTTGCGCTGCCGCCTGCCGAATCGCCCTCGACCAGGAAAATCTCACAGTTTTTGGGATCCTTGTCGGAGCAGTCCGCGAGTTTTCCGGGGAGACTGAGGGAATCCAGGGCTGTCTTTCTGCGGGAGAGGTCTCTGGCCTTGCGGGCCGCTTCTCTTGCTCTCTGGGACAAAATAGACTTCTCGCAGATTTTCTTTGCAATCACGGGATTCTGCTCGAGGAAATAGGTCAGCTGCTCAGACACGATGCTGTCTGTAGCGCCGCGTGCCTCGGCATTCCCCAGCTTCTGCTTGGTCTGTCCCTCAAACTGGGGATCTTCGATCTTGACACTGATGATCGCTGTGATACCCTCACGGATATCCTCGCCCGAAAGATTCTGATCACTGTCCTTGAGAATCTTGTTTTTCCGGGCATATTCATTAAATGTCTTTGTCACCGCATTGCGGAAACCGACCAGATGCATTCCGCCCTCGGGCGTATTTATATTATTGACAAAGCTGTATTCGCTGTCTGTGTAGGAATCATTGTGCTGCATGGCGACTTCCACATAGACATTATTCTTTGTTCCCTCGAAATACATGACTGTGTCATAGAGGGGATTTTTGCTGTGGTTGAGATAGGTTACAAACTCACGGATACCGCCTTCATAGCAGAAGGACTGTTCCTGGGGGTTTTCCTCTCTCTCATCCTTGAGAGTAATGCGAAGGCCTCTGGTCAGAAAAGCCATTTCCCGCATTCTCTGACGCAGGACGTCATAGTCAAAGACCTGGGTCTCTGTAAACATGATCTTATCCGGAAGGAAGGTAACGGACGTACCTGTCTCTTCGACAGGGCAGGTGCCGATTTTTTCAAGCGGAACGATCGTATTACCTCTGGAAAAACGCTCGCGGTAGATCACGCCGCCCTGGCGGATCTGTACTTCCAGCCACTCTGAGAGAGCATTGACAACGGAAGCACCGACACCGTGAAGACCGCCGGAAACCTTGTATCCGCCGCCGCCGAACTTTCCGCCTGCATGAAGTTCCGTAAAAACAAGATCCACAGCGTTCCGTCCCGTTTTGTGGTTTATACCCACGGGAATTCCCCGGCCGTTGTCAATGACCGTGATTGAATTGTCGGGATGGATGACAACTGTAATCTCCGTACAGAATCCTGCCAGTGCCTCATCGACTGCGTTGTCCACTATCTCGTAGACCAGATGGTGAAGGCCCCTGGAAGATGTTGTTCCGATATACATACCGGGACGCTTTCTGACTGCCTCCAGTCCTTCCAGGACCTGAATGTCGTCCGGCGTGTATTCTCCGACCTCTGTCGTATCCTTTACATTATCGTCGGGATATTCCAGCTCATTTTCCTTATACTCGACTGTATAGGAACCGTCATCCCCCTGTTCATCCTGGCTGCCGGACATTACTCCTGACAATTCTGCATCCACTTTTTCAACCGGAATCATCTCATCCATATTTATTTCTGCTGCCACTTTTTTCTCTTTTTCGGACATAGATTCCCCATTCACCTCTAAATAACTGATTTCACTTCTGAATATCTGATTTTTCCACACAGGCTCCGGCTTCGATCCGGAAAACCTGATCTATTTTAAAACGATTATTGACAAACTCATCCAGTCCCGTACAGGTGATGAAAGTCTGTATTCCCCCGATCGTGCTCAGCAGATAATTCTGCCTTCCGCTGTCCAGCTCGGAGAGAACATCATCCATCATCAGGACAGGTCTGTGTCCGATCACTTTTTTTACAAGGTCGATCTCTGAAAGCTTTAAGGAGAGCGCGCATGTTCTCTGCTGTCCCTGCGAACCGTATCTGCGCAGATCAGTCTCGCCGTCCATAAACGAAAAATCGTCCCTGTGCGGGCCGACAGAAGTGCTCTTCATATGGATGTCGCGCTCTCTGGAACTCCGAAGCTTCTCCTCTAAATACTCCGCCTCTATATTGGGCTCATAGCGGATGGAAAGATGTTCCCTTCCTCCGGAAAGCTTTGCATGGATTCCGCCGACGATCTCATTCAGATCCGCAATAAAATCACGACGGCTCTCTATGATCTGCCTCCCGTAATTGACCAGCTGCGCATCCCATACACTGAGCGTATCCTGAAGATCAGGAAACTGATATATGTCGCGCAAAAGCCTGTTTCTGTTCTCCACCGTTTTATTGTACTGGTTGAGATTGTGCAGATAAGAGGCGTCCAGCTGGCACAATTCCATATCCATAAATCTTCTTCTCTCCGCGGGACCGTTTTTGACGATAGCCAGATCCTCCGGCGAGAAAAAAACAATATGAAGAAGACCGATCAGTTCAGAGGCCTTTTTGATCCTCTGTCCGTTGATTGCAATTCCCTTGGATTTATTTTTACGAAGATGCATGTCAACACGGTAATCGATCCCGTCCTTCATGATCATACTTCGTATATGTGACTCCTCCATGCCAAAACGTATCATATCCCTGTCGCGCACGCCGCGGTGCGATTTGGTGGTGGATATCATATACAGCGATTCCAGAATATTGGTCTTTCCCTGGGCGTTTTCACCGTAGAGGATATTGGTCCCCTGGGAAAACTCCAGGTGAAGAGAAACTATATTTCTGAAATCCGCCAATTCCAAACTGCTGATATACATAAATGCTCCGTCAGGTCAGTTGAATGAGTCACCGGGGACGGTTCTGTCTGACTCATTCAATCTTCAATTGGCTCTTACCGTAAAAGCGCCGTCTTTTGTCTCTACCTTATCGCCGTCGTAGAGCTTTCTGCCCCGGCGTGTATCTGTCTCACCGTTCACACGAACTTCGCCGGATGTGACCATGATCTTCGCCTCTATTCCGGTCTGAGCCAGGCCGGCCAGTTTGAGTGCCTGCCCGAGCTTGATAAATTCATCCCGTATTTTGATTTCTTTTTCCATTTTTCTTTAATCTTTCTTTTGAGCTTTGTCTTTTCAGGACAATTGCTGCGGGACGGCTGCCTGTTAATCGATCGTGATGAAGTTCACGGGAAGGATCAGATAGCAGTACTGATCCTCCTCATCCCGGATAAAGCAGGGTGCCTTGGGACTGACCAGATACATTTTGACTTCTTCTTCATCGATCGCACGGAGCGCGTCGATCAGGAACTTGGGATTAAAACCGATATTGAGGTCATCGCCCTCTTTGCGGATGGCGATCACTTCGTCCATGCTGCCCAGTGTCGTATTGATCCTGAGTTCCATTTCATCCTGGCGGATCATGACGATGACAGGTTTTTTATCCTCTTCCTTGACGAGAAGGGTCGCCCTGTCCAGGCAGTCCAGCAGTTCTTTTCTTCTGCAGATCACAATCGTCTTGTAATTGCTCGAAAGCATCTTGTCAATTTTGTAGTATTCTCCCTCAATCAGACGGGAGACGACGATCGTATCATCAAAGGTAAAGAGAACGTGCTTGTCGGTGAAAAAGATATCCGCCGTTTTTTCGGTGTCGCCGCTCAGGATCTTGCTGATCTCATTGAGAGTCTTGCCGGGAATAATGACCTTGCGGTCATCATACATTTCCTTGAGCTGGGATTTCCTCATGGCAATCCTGTGACCGTCCAGCGCTACCATACGGATATGGTGATCAATGATCTCCATCAGTTCACCGGTCATCATGCCGTTGCTCTCATTGTAAGAGATGGAAAAGATCGTCTTGGAGATCATATCACGCAGTGTATACTGTGAAAGTCTGATTCCGACAGAACGGTCAACTTCCGGCAGAAATTCAAAGTCTGCGCCGTCTCTTCCGAGAATGGCGAACTTTGAATTCTCACAGACGATCGTAACCTTCTCACCGGAAGTCTCGATGGAGACATCATTGTCAGGGAGCTTCCTGATGATATTGGAAAAGATCTGCGCGTCGACAGCGATCATTCCTCTTTCCAGAATGATACCCTGGGCCACAGTCTGAATTCCGAGTTCCATATCATTGGCAACCAGACAAATCTCGTTTCCGGAAGCATTGATCATAATGCACTGCAGGATCGACATAGTCGTCTTTCCCGGCACTGCTCTTGAAACAATCTGAATGGCCTTCATCAGGTTTTCTTTGGAAATTCTGATTTTCATAAGTCTGTCTGTTTCCTCACTATATATAAATTGTAATAAATGATAAAAAGTGTAATTAAATGGCGAAGCGATCGATATAAAAAAGTGTTAGATCGTAGTAATACATAATAGAGGATGTGGAAATGTGCATAACCTCAATAATTATACCGTTTTACGCCAAAAATTACAATCAGAGCCTGTTGAAAACGAAGGGAATGAGGCGTGGATAAACAAAATTTTTTCCACATTCCCTTTTTTGTATGCTGTCATGGTCCCGCTTGCGAGACATCTTTTTATCATCAGTTTACTGTCAAAAGTAACGATAAATTGCTGTTTTTCCAACTGTTGCGGTTTCGGGTGGGACGCAATGATCCATGGCGACAGCAGCATCTCCTTCGGAGATGCTGCTGTCACGGCATTCGCCGTATACAGCCAGTCCGTCAAATGCTGTTTCGTGAGCAAGCTCTCGACGAGCATTCGCCGACCTGTCTGTGCATGGCTCATTGCTGACGCGCAAATTGCTGCTGCAAAGAAGAATACGATACTTTGATTAATTCTGATTAATATTTAATTTCTTAAGAATAACATCCACATTTCCGCGCAGTTCTCCGTTGTTGATCATTTCATTTTTGATTTTGTCAACGCCGTACAGGACAGTAGAATGGTCTTTTTTACCGAGAAGCTTCGCGATTTGTTCGAGCGTGGCATCCGTATATTCCCTGCAGATATACATGATGATCTGACGGGGAATTACAAGGGAGGCGTTCTTTTTGCGGGAAACGATGTTGGTTGTACGTACATCGTAGTGCTCGCAGACGACCTGCAGGATCATATCCGGTGTGATGATATTCTGCCTGTCAGGATCGATGATATCCTTAAGAGCTTCGCGCGCATTTGTCAGGTTTGCGTCCACATTGTTGAGTCTGGAGTAGGCAATGATCTTGTTGAAAGCTCCCTCCAGCTCACGAATATTGGATTTGATATTCGTGGCGACGTATTCCAGGATCTCGTCATCCAGATGACGTCCGGTGATCTCCGCGTTTTTGCGAAGGATTGCCATCCTGGTCTCATAATCCGGCGGCTGAATATCCGCGATCAGTCCCCATTCAAAACGGGAACGGAAGCGCTCGTCCAGGGTCTCCATTTCACGGGGAGGACGGTCTGAGGAAAGAACAATCTGTTTTCCTGCCTGATGGAGTTCGTTGAAGGTGTGGAAAAACTCTTCCTGAGTCGACTCTTTTCCTATTATAAACTGTATATCATCGATGAGAAGGACATCGACGGTCCTGTACTTGTCTCGAAGTCTTGCCATGGAGGTGGCATTACCGCTTCGGATGGATTCGATTACTTCGTTGGTGAACTGCTCACTGGTGACATAAAGTACGCGCTTGGAGGGACTCATTTCCAGGATATAGTGACCGATCGAGTGCATAAGGTGGGTTTTACCGAGTCCCGCGCCTCCGTAGAGGAAAAGGGGATTATAAGTATTGCCCGGAGATTCGGCAACAGCGACACAGGCAGACTGGGCAAATTTATTATTGCTGCCGACTATGAATGTATTGAAGCGGTATTTGGGATTGAGATTTGCGTTCTCGATCCGCTGGCTGCTGACCGGGGAATTAAGCTCTTCCGCAGGTTCCTCTTTCGGATTCTGGTCAGCCAGAATAAACTCGACGGTGTAGTTTTCGTCAAGCATCTCCGAGATTGTAAATTCAAATAAAAATTTGAATTTGTTGACAATATAATCAAACATAAAGGGTTTGTCGGAAGGAATACGTATATATACGACATTGCCTTTTATACCTGCAACCTCCAGATTCTGGATCCATGTTTTATAAGATATATTTGAAAGGCCGTATTCATCGCGAATATGTTCTTTGATCCATTCCCATCTTTGCCTGATAATTTCTTCGTTCATTAAATCCTCCGGTTTGTGTTCCGAAATGTATGAGTATCGATTGTGTGAAAATCGTTATTACCCCATTCTTCTTTATATAAATATCGTTTAGTTAATATATAATAAAACCCGTAAAACTTCAAACTGAGGACGTTATCCACAATTTGTGGATAATAATGTGGAAATTATTTTCAGGAAAGGAATAACCTCCTTTTCACTTTTTTATATACAAGGGTTATTCACATTCTGAACACGCATAAAATGGCGGAAAGTTCCAAAAACAGAGAAAAAAATGAGGAGTTATCCACATGTTATGCACAATTTGTGGATAGGTGGAAATGGTGAAATCATTATTTTGTGGAAATGTGGATAACTTTGGGGATACAATATTTTGTCAGAAAAAATTTTATTTTTCCACATCTGGTACCGAATATCTGTGCGAAAAATCATTTTTATCCACGTTATCCACATTTTCTCGTTCATAAAATGTGGATAAGTTTTTCTTGACGTAAAATAACCTTTTATATATAATTTCGATGTTAGCGTCTTTACAGGGGGTACTATGCCCGAAACAGCAACCATACCCGCATCCGGGAAGTGCCGGAGCAGCCGGCACAGCAGTTTTTCGGATGCACAACGGGATATGCGACTTGACGCCGCAGCCGCACGCGGCCGCGTAAAGACAGCAAAAGCCTCTCCATGGAGCAGACAGTTCAAAGTTCAGATCATATTGTATGTATTTATGGAGAAGCCATTATACTATGAAACTTTCTGCAGCTGTTCCTGAAATGGGAAGCTGCAAACTCATCATTTTAAGGAGGATACAAATATGGCTAAAATGACATATCAGCCCAAGAAAAGACAGCGCGCAAAGGTACATGGCTTCAGATCCAGAATGAGCACCGCAGGCGGCAGAAAGGTTCTTTCCGCCCGCAGACGCAAAGGCAGAAAGCAGATCGCAGTCTGACAGTAGATTTTCCGGGAGAGTCATGCTGAATCCAGCATGGCTCTTTCTGTAATAAGGAAATAATTGCATATATTTGTAAATATTCGCTTAAACGGATATTTACCTTCATTATTATCATTAATAAAGACACAGCATATGGAATCTCTGAAAAAAAATGCGGATTTTAAAAACTGCTATCAGCACGGAAAATCTTTTGTAAACCGATATCTTGTCATGTATGTGTGCGGCAATGGACAGGAAAAAAACAGAGTCGGGATTTCCGTGAGCAAAAAAGTTGGCAATAGTGTTGTGCGTCATCGCACTACCAGACTGATCAGAGAAGCCTATCGTCTGCACGAAGCAGACTTCTGCGCAGGAAATGATATTGTCTTTGTAGCACGAGTGCGCGCAAAGGGAATAGATTATTTCAAAATGGAATATGCACTGATGCAGCTTGTAAAAAAGGCGGGCCTTTTAATATGAAAATGATGAAAAAAGCAATGATCCGATCGATCAGAATGTATCAGAAATATCTGTCGCCGCTCAAGAGCACAAGATGTCCCTATATTCCGACCTGTTCCCAGTATGGCCTGGAAGCAGTGGAAAAATACGGAGCTGTAAAAGGAGGTGCCATGGCTGCATGGAGAATTCTGCGCTGCAATCCTTTTTCCGGCGGTGGTTTTGACCCTGTGCCCTGACGGGCTCTTTTTCTGCTGTAAACGTTTGAATATTTGAATAACAGTATGAACTGTGAACAGCTGTTTGAACAAACGTCTGAAAGAATGTTTGAAAGAACTTTGAAGGAACATTTTAAGGAAAGAAAAAGACAGATCTGATGGATCTGATTGAATAAGCAGACAAAGCCTTGCATCTGATATACCGGTACAGGTGTGTCAATCTAAAATACTAAGAAACATGTTTAAGGAGGAATATTGGCTCCCATGTTATTGACCAAAAGTACAGCCTTTATCATTGGTCCGATTGCCGAACTGATGGGCATTATCATGAACGGAATCTTTGTCATTCTTGGCAAGATCGGAATTCCGAATATTGGACTGTCCATCATTATCATGACGATCCTGATCTATATGCTCATGCTTCCCCTGACGATCCGTCAGCAGAAGTTTTCCAAACTTCAGAGGAAGATGCAGCCTGAACTTCAGAAAATCCAGAAAAAATACCAGGGCAGAAAAGACAGTGCTTCTATGGCTGCCCAGCAGGAAGAGATGAAACAGCTCTATGACAAATACGGCGTATCCGCGACCGGCAGCTGTGTACAGCTTCTGATCCAGATGCCGATCCTTTTTGCCATGTACAGAGTGTTTTATAATATTCCCGCATATCTTTCCAGTGTGAAGGATGCGTTTTTCCCTCTTGTGGACAAACTCTATGACTTGGATCCCAAGGGTGCGATCCTTCTGTCCCAGAATGCGGAAGAAAAGTATATTTTCTCCAGTGCGTCTTCTTTTGCAAAATCATTGACAAATGCTGTTAATGGCGAAGATGTGAATGCCATCAAGAATTCAATGATTGATATGCTGAATAAATTTCAGACTGCAGACTGGCGAACACTTGCTGATAAATTTTCCAAACTGTCCGAAGATATTGAACACACAACTGTTAAACTTAATCAGTACAACAATTTCCTCGGATTGAATATAGCGGAATCTCCTTCCAATATTATGAAAAAGGGCGGCATTTTTATTGTCATTGCCCTGATCATCCCTATCCTTGCGGCTTTCACACAGTGGCTCAACGTCAAACTGATGCCGCAGCCTTCTTCAGACCCTAATGACCAGACTGCCAATACCATGAAGAGCATGAATCTCATGATGCCTGCCATGTCTGCAGTCTTCTGCTTCTCTCTTCCCAGCGGCATGGGACTTTACTGGATCGTCGGCGCGATCGTCCGGATCGTGCAGCAGATTTTCATCAATAAACACATCGATAAGATGGATATTGATGCAATGATCGAAAAGAACAGTGAAAAAGCCAAAGAAAAAGCTGAAAAGAGAAAAGAAAAGAATCGCAGCGCCGGCTATGATTCCGATACTTCTGTCAATGCCAGAAGATCATCCGCTAACAGAGACAGCAGAGTGGTCACTAAGCTCAGCCAGTCTGAAGAATCCAGAATTGAAGAGATGAACCAGTCCAGAAAAAAGAGGAAATACAGAAAAGACAGCCTTTCTTATCAGGCGGATATGGTCAGACGCTTCAATGAATTCGGAAAAGATTCCGATGAACAGGATAGTTAATAATTTTATAAAACAAGAGGATAAATATGTCTCAGGAATATATTGAAGTCACGGAAAAGACCGTATCCGAAGCCATTATGGCGGCATGCCAGAGGCTTGGAGTTCCCAGTGAACGCCTCGAATACGATGTGATCGATCCGGGAAAAACCGGTTTTCTGGGAATTGGTTCCAGAGCGGCAAAAATCCGTGCATGTGTCAAACAGGGAATGGAAGACAGCACTGAATTTGACACCAGCGCCATCATCAGTGATGTTCTGAAAGGAAAAGATGATCTAAAAAAATCATCCGATCAGCGCTCGAAGGAAAAAAAGAAGGAAGACAAAAAAGAAACAAGGAAAAAGGATTTTTCCAAAGATTCTTCAAAGGATTCCTTCAGGGCAGAAAAGACATCCGCAAAGAAAACAGAGCAGACTTCTGACAAGGCTCCTGAAAAGGAGGAGGCTGCATATTCTGAAGCATCGGCTTCAAAAGAAGTTCCCGCGGCAGATCATAAAGCAGCGGCGGATGAATCCGTAAACAAAAAAGAAAAGAACGCTTCCCAGGATAATTCCAATTCGGGAAGAAAGGGTTCCGGGAGAAGAGATTCTTCCGAGAAAAATTTTGAAAAGGGAAACAGGGAGAGAGGCAGAGGCCGCCGCAGGCAGCGTCGTTTTGAAAAGGACGAATATGCCGCAGGTTCCCGTGATCATGAACAGGAAAGAAGCGCTGCTGCCGCAGAGGCCCGTACAGCTCCGAAAAAGAAAAGTGCTGTTCCGGTTCTGACAGACGAACAGATCGAAGAAATCAAACAGCGTGCAGATACTTTCCTTTCAGATGTTTTCCAGGCTATGAATCTGGAAGCAGAAGTAAAAAGTACCTATGACCGCGAAACAGGAATGCTCACAATCGATATGAAGGGCGACAATATGGGAGTCCTCATCGGAAAGCGCGGACAGACCCTTGATTCTCTCCAGTATCTGGTCTCCCTTGTTGTCAACAAGGGTATTGATGGTTATATTCATGTCAAGGCAGATACGGAAAACTATCGTGAGCGCCGCAAAAAGACTCTGGAAAATCTTGCGAAAAACATCGCAGCCAAGGTCAAACGCAACCGCACGAGCGTTGCTCTTGAACCTATGAATCCTTATGAGAGAAGGATCATTCACTCTGCGCTGCAGAGTGACCGTTACGTGACAACCTACAGTGAAGGCGAAGAACCTTACAGAAAGGTCATCGTGACAATGAAAGAAGATCGCTGATAATCCTTTCATCAGACTGCCGCCTCAGTGAATCTGAAGCGGCAGTTTTTATTAGGAAAATAAATGAATACAACATTTGCCAACAGTACTTATATCGATAAGAGCAGAAATGATACCATTGCCGCAGCAGCTACTGCCATGTCCACGGCGGGTATCGGAATAATCCGTGTCAGCGGACCTGATGCCGTCCGGATCTGCGCGGATCTGTATGTGAATGCAAAAGGAAAGCATGATCTTCAGAACCATGCGGCCAATACCATTACTTTCGGCTATATTGAGGACAGGGACGGAAACCGGATCGATGAAGTAATGATCAGTGTATTTTTTGCTCCCCACAGCTATACGACAGAGGACACGGTGGAAATCAATTCACACGGAGGAACTTATCTTCTGGAGAGAATTCTGGATCTGGTACTTCAGGGCGGCGCACGTCTTGCCGAACCCGGTGAATTTACAAAGCGTGCATTTCTGGGCGGAAGGATCGATCTTTCCAGGGCAGAGGCTGTCATGGATCTGATCGCCTCTCAGAATGAATTTGCCAGAAAAACAGCTCTCGCTCAGCTGGGCGGCAGTGTCTCCGAAAAAGTGAGGGAGCTCAGGTCTGAGATCCTTTACGAAATGGCATTTATAGAATCCGCAATTGACGATCCTGATTCCTATGCCTCAGATCTGGACGGTTATTCTGAAAGGCTGGATAGTATTTGCGAAAATCTCCTTTCCCGTATGGATACCCTTCTGGAAATAGGAGAAAAGGGTGCTGTTCTGAAAGAAGGAATACGGACCGCCATTATAGGAAGGCCCAATGCCGGAAAGTCTTCTCTCCTGAACTACCTTTCGGGAACGGACCGCGCCATTGTCACGGAGATCGCGGGAACAACCCGGGATACCCTTGAAGAGAGTGTCAGGGTGCGCGGTGTACAGCTGCGGCTGACTGATACAGCAGGTATCCGAGATACGGATGACCGTGTTGAAAAAATAGGTATTTCAAGAGCAAAGGAAGCCATCGAGCAGTCTGAACTTGTCCTGTATCTGATCGATACCTCCGAGGGAATCACCCCCGAGGATCGTTCGATCGCAGCCATTCTGCAGCAGTGGAAAAATGATTTTCCCTCTGTCCGCAAATGTATTATTCTTTTAAATAAGAGTGATCTTCCGCCTGTTACAGATTCTGATGAAGTCAGGAATTTTTTCACAGAAGCGGACAAAATCCTGTCCTGTTCACTTCGCACCGGAGAAGGTGCGCAGGAACTGGGTATGACCATAGAAAAGATGTATCATATGGGTGAGCTGAGTCATCAGAGTGAAGCTATGCTCACAAATGCCCGCCACAGGGAGGCAGTCAGAGAAGCTTATGAATCTCTCTCACTGGTCAGACAGAGTATCCGGATGGGAATGAGTGAGGACTTCTACGCCATTGATCTGATGAATGCCTATGCAAGCCTGGGCCGGATCACCGGCGAAGCTGTGGAAGATGACCTCGTGGAAGAAATCTTTTCCAGATTCTGTATGGGAAAATAGTCGTAATATTTACCTTTTGCCGGTGCGGAAATGGTATGAAAATGGTATATTGCGTCCCTGAATAACGATAGATTCCGGACAGGCAGACGATTGATGCAAGGCCGGAAACGTGTGGAGAATATCTTGATGAATTACTTTATTGATACAGATATATGTGTGATCGGAGCCGGACATGCCGGCTGTGAAGCAGCGCTTGCGAGCAGCAGACTCGGCTATCGCACTGTTCTTTTTACTATGAATGTGGACAGTATTGCCATGATGCCCTGCAATCCTCATATAGGCGGATCTTCAAAGGGTCATCTGGTACGTGAGATTGACGCTCTTGGCGGCGAAATGGGAAAGAATATTGACAAGACATTTATCCAGTCCAAGATGCTCAATATTTCCAAGGGTCCCGCGGTCCATTCTCTCCGCACACAGGCAGACAAGGCTGAATATTCAAAGGCAATGCGCAA
>OCTX012231334.1_pt1 | contig 13271 bp, 12 predicted proteins | sample 1539691 | NCBI WGS metagenome assembly OCTX01 (sample SAMN02144231, study PRJEB22623) | gut metagenome | biome: sheep rumen | host: Ovis aries | place: New Zealand
GAGCGAATTCGTACTCGCCTCGCTCATAGCGGATATGGCCGCCCACCCGCTGCAGGATATGGGCATCCCGCTGCTGAACGGCCTTGTGCCGGTGATAACGCTGTTCTGCTGCGAGGTAGCGATCGCGGGGCTGAGCCTCAGGAGCGTCCGCCTGCGGCAGCTGCTCTTCGGCCTGCCGAGCATCCTGATCCGCGAAGGCAGGATCGACCAGAGGCAGATGCGCCTCAACCGCTACACCGTGGACGAGCTGCTGCAGACGCTGCGCAACCAGGGCTATGAGGATCTGCGCGCGATTCGCTGGGCGATCCTCGAGACAAACGGCAAGCTGAGCGTGATCCCCCAGCCGGGAGAAAAGCCGGTATCCGCCGCGCAGCTCGGGATACGCGCGGAGGGCGGCACGCTGCCGCTCATCGTGGTGAGCGACGGGCGTGTGCTCACGCAGAACCTCCGCTCGCTCTCTCTGACGCGCGACTGGCTCGACGCAGAGCTCGGGCGGCGGGGGCTGCGCGCCGGGGACGTCTTCCTCATGACGGCGGACCGCGACGGCGGCATAACGCTCACCGAAAAGGAGGCGCGGGCATGAGGCGGGAGCTCTTCGCCGCGCTGCTGCTGGCGGCGCTTCTGCTGACGGCGCTCGCCAATCTCCGGGCGACAGACCGCCTCGCGGACGAGCTGCTCGAAAGCATCGTGCGGATCGAGAGCGCCGCGGCAAACGCAGAGAGCGCGCGGGCGCTGGGCGATCTGGAGGCGGCTTACGCGCGCTGGACACGGGAGGAGCGGCGCTGCGGCATGGCCTTCCAGCAGCCGCAGCTCGACGGGATCAACGAGGCCTTCGTCTCCCTGTTCGAGGCGCTCTCCGCCGGAGAGGATGCAGCGGCGGCCTGCCGCCTGCTGCGCATCCGGCTGGAGACGCTTCGGCGGCTGGAGCATCCGCTGCCGGAGTCGCTTTTTTAGCTCTTCTCGGTCAGGAGCTTGGAGAGCTCCTCCATAAAGGTGTTGATATCCTTGAAGCTGCGGTAGACGGAGGCAAAGCGCACGTAGGCCACCTCGTCGATATCCTTGAGGCGGGACATGACCATTTCGCCGATCTGCACGGTGTTGACCTCGCGCTCGAGCCCGCTCTGGAGTTCCTGCTCGATGTCGTCCGCAATGCCCTCCAGCGTCTGCAGCGGGACGGGCCGCTTTTCACAGGCGCGCACCATGCCGTTGATGAGCTTCACCTTGTCGAAGGACTGGCGGCTCCCGTCGCGCTTGACGACGACGAGGGGCAGCCGCTCCACGATCTCATAGGTCGTGAAGCGCTTCTGGCAGGCCAGGCACTCTCTTCTGCGGCGGATGGTCGCTCCCTCCTCCGCCGGACGGGAATCAATAACTTTACTCTCGGAATAAGCACAAAACGGGCATTTCATACGCTCTCGCTCTCCTACTCTATTTCTCTCTGTTTCTCTTTATCCAAGCCAGCCTCCGGGCTGGTGTTTTTTTATTAGTACTATACGATAATGATTATATGATGGCGAAAAGCCAAAAAGCTTTTCGCCGCGCGGCTTTGCCGCGCAGCCAAACAGTATTCCTGATTGACCATGTAATATTATCGTTTATAGCCGGTCTTCCGATCGACCAGCGTGAGCGGCTCCTCACCGCTGAGGAAGCGCGCGAGGTTCTCCGCCGCGATGTCCACAATCCGGACGAGGATCTCGGGCAGATGGAGGTAGCCCGCGACATGCGGGGTGATCATGAGGTTTTCAAGCTGCCAGAGCGGACTGTCGCCCGGGAGGGGCTCAAGCTCCGTCACGTCGCAGGCGGCACAGCCGATGACGCCGTTCTGCAGCACGTCCAGCAGCACTTCTTTGGCGACGGCAGCGCCGCGCCCGCAGTTGACGAACAGCGCGTCCCTCTTCATGAGGGCAAAGCGCTCGGCCGTGTAGTAATGGAAGGTCTCGCGGTTGCCGGGCAGGAAGGACACCAGCACGTCCGCCTCCGGGAGAACGCGCTCGATCTCGCTTGTCAGGCAGAGCTCGTCCACGCCCTCGGGGCAGTCCCCCGCGCGGCGCTTGACGCCGATCACTTTTTTTGCCCCGAGCGCCTTGACCAGACGCGCGTAGCTCAGGCCGATGTTGCCGAGACCGACCACGACAACGCAGCAGTCCGTCAGCGAGCGGACGGTGCCGCGGTCACGCCAGGCGTTCTGCCGCTGCTCGTCCCGGTAGAGATGGAGCTTCTTGAGCATCATGAGCGTGAGCGCCAGGGCGTGCTCCGAGACTGCCTTGCCGTAAGCGCCGGTGGCATTGGCAAGCCAGGTCTTGTCCGAAAGGACGCCCGGCACGATATAGGGATCCGCTCCCGCAGAGAAGAGCTGCAGCAGCCCCAGCTTCTCAGAGGCGCAGATCAGCGCGGGGTCGACCGGACCGATGATCACGTCCGCCGAAGCGACGAGTTCCTTTGTCAATTCTTTGGGATCGAGATACGAGATCGCGCAGCCAGCGCCCGCTTTCTCGAGGATCGCCTTATGCGTATCGTTTACGGGAAGCGTGACAAGAACGGTTTTCATATGCTGTCCCCTCTTCTGTGTTATGTAACCTTATTTTAGATGATTCCATCCGTAAAATCAACGCCTAATTGCGTTTTTTCTTTCAGTTTTTTATTATTTTTCTCCGCCCGCAGAAAAGGCCGGAATCGCCCGCTGCGAACGGCTTGTCTCTCCGAGGCGGTTTTTGAGGCGCAAATCGGCGCATTTTTGCTGCTAATTCAAATTTTTTATCCACTTTGCCCGCAGCAGGACGGGATAGACAATTCTGCATGCTCCGCGCAGGGGGCTTTTTGTGAATTATTGACATTCCGGACGGAAAAAGGTATAATTCCAAGCTGTGGGCAACCCACAAATCCATATTGACGGCGGCTCTGCCGCCGAATAAGACAAGGAGGACAACAGAATGAAAAAGTTCCTGGCATTGCTTCTGGCTCTGGCCATGGTTTTCGCTCTCGCCGCCTGCGGACAGCAGGCCGCCCCTGCGGAAGCTCCTGCTGAAGAGCAGCCCGCCGCGGAAGCTCCTGCTGCGGAAGAGCCCGCTGCGGAGGAACCCGCTGAGAAGACCGCGGAGGATTACTCCGGTACCCTCACCGTCTACTCCCCCCATGACTCCGACCCTCTGAACGCCGGTGTCGCCGCCTTTGAGGCCGCGTATCCCAACGTCCATGTCGAGGTCATTGCCGACGGCACCTCCAACCTGGTCAACAAGATCAGCGCCGAGTCTGCCAACCCCATCGCCGACGTGCTCTGGGGCGGCGGCGCCGACACGCTGGCCGCTTACAAGGACTGCTTCCAGCCCTACAAGCCCAGCTGCATCGACCTGATCGATCCCAGCCTGGTGGACGCCGAGTACTACTGGATCGGCGAGTCCCCGCTGCCGATGGTCTTCATCGCCAACACCGATAAGATCCCCGAGGAAGACATTCCTCAGTCCTGGGCCGACCTCGCCAACTACGACGCTGAGAAGTACGGCAAGATCGCCATCGCCGACCCGACCTCTTCCGGCTCCGCCTTCACGCAGCTGTGCACGATGATCTTCCTGTTCGGCGATGAGTCCGACGACTACGCCGCCGGCTGGGACTTTGTGAAGTCCATCATCGGCAAGCTCGAGGTCAAGAACTCCTCTTCCCTGGCCCACAAGGACATCGACGCCGGTGAGAACGCCGTCGGCATCACCCTTGAGAAGGCCGCCATCAAGTACGACAAGGAAAACATCAAGGTCATCTACCCCGCTGACGGTACTTCCGCTGTTCCCGACGGTGTCGCCATCGTCAAGAACTGCCCGAATCCTGAGCTGGCCGAGCTGTTTGTCGAGTTCGTGCTGGGTTACGACTGCCAGGTCGCCCAGAACAGCGACTGGGGCCGCCGTCCCATCCGCTCCGACGTCACCCCCGTGGGCCTCTGCCCCCTCGGCGACATCACCCTCATGAACTACAACTTCGACTATGCCGCCAACAACGCTCCCGAGATCAAGGAGATGTGGCAGGATATCCTCGTCGGATAAGTTCATTTCCCCGCATTTTCGGCAGGGGGGATCCCCGGATTCCCCCTGCCTTTTCAGATGCAGCGCTGCCCCTTCCCCGCTGCGGCGGGCTCTCCCGATCGCATTGAAGGCTGAAACAAGCCGGCGGCGCGCCGGTTTCTTTGAGCTTTTAATTACAAAAACGCGGAGGGATTTTTATGAGCAATGAAGTAATCATCAAGGATGCGGTCAAGAAGTACGGGGACTTTATCGCCCTCAAGGGCGTCTCCCTGGACATCAGGGAGGGCGAGTTCTTCACCCTTCTCGGCCCGTCCGGCTGCGGCAAGACCACGCTGCTGCGCATGATCGCGGGCTTTAACTCCATCGAGGGCGGCGAGTTCTACTTTGGGGACAAGCTCATCAACGCCGTGCCCGCCCATAAGCGCGACATCGGCATGGTCTTCCAGAACTACGCGATCTTCCCGCATCTGACCGTGGAGGAAAACGTGGCCTACGGCCTCAAGGCGCGCAAGGTTCCCAAGGCGGAGATCGCCCCGCGTGTAAAGGAAGCGCTGGAGCTCGTGCAGATCGCGCACCTGGCCAAGCGCAAGCCCAATGAGCTCTCCGGCGGCCAGCAGCAGCGCGTCGCCCTGGCGCGCGCCTTCGTCATTGAGCCAAGCGTGCTGCTCATGGACGAGCCGCTTTCCAACCTCGACGCGAAGCTGCGCGTGCAGATGCGTACCGTCATCAAGAAGCTGCAGCGCAAGCTCGGCATCACCACGATCTACGTCACGCACGACCAGGAGGAGGCGCTCGCCATCTCCGACCGCATCGCCGTCATGAAAGATGGCGTCATCATGCAGATCGGCTCGCCGACGGAGATCTACGCCAAGCCCCAGAATCCCTTCGTGGCCGGCTTTATCGGCGTGAGCAACTTCCTCGACTGCACCGTAAAGAAGGACGGCGTGGTGGATATCGACGGGCAGCTGGAGATCCGGCCTCCCCTCGCGAAAGCCTATGAGGGGCCGGCAAAGCTCTCCGCCCGTCCCGAGCAGCTCTTCTTCTCCGAGAGCGGCCTGCCCGGCGAGATCATGTTCTCCACCTTCCTGGGCGACTTCATTGAGTACGAGGTGCGCCTCGCCGACGGTCAGAACCTGATCGTCAACGAGTACACCAAGGACACCAGCGAGGTCCATGCCGACGGTGAAAAGGTCTTCCTCAACTTCGACCCGAACCGCATCAGCATCTATGAGGCGGAATCCGAGGAGGTCATCACATGCTGAAACGGAAAAACACCACGATCCCCCTCTACATGGACCCCTGGTTCTGGGTCAAGCTGATCGTGTTCGTGATTTTCGCTCTGTTTCTCGTGTGGCCTTTCTCCTCGATCATCACGAACGCCTTCAAGAGCACCAAGGTAGACGGGTTCACGCTGGCGAACTTCCAGCGTTTCTTCACCAAGAAATATTACTTCGGCGCGCTCTGGAACAGCATCGGCATCTCCCTCGTCCCGACGCTCTTCTCCGTCGTCCTCGGCGTACCGATGGCCTATCTCATGACGCGCTACAACGTCTGGGGCAAAAAGCTCTGGCACGTGCTGGCGATCCTGTCCCTGATGAGCCCCCCGTTCCTGGGCGCCTACGCCTGGATCATGCTCTTCGGCCGCTCGGGCTCCGTCACCACTTTCCTTGCCAACTTCGGCATCACGATCCCGACCATCTACGGCTTCGGCGGCATCAGCACCGTGCTCGCCCTGAAGCTCTACCCCTACATCTACATGTATACCTCCGGCGCCATGGAGAGTATTGACTCCTCGCTGGAGGAATGCGCGGAAAACCTCGGCAGCGGCAAGTTCCGCCGCCTCATGACCGTCACGCTCCCCGTGGTCACACCCTCCATCACCGCGGGCGCGCTGGTGGTGTTCATGAGCGCACTGGCCGACTTCGGCACGCCGATGCTGCTGGGCGGGCAGGAGTTCCGCACGCTGCCGGTGCTGATCTATAACGAGTACCTCAGCGAGACCGGCGGCAACGGCAACCTCGCCTCCGCCATCTCCATCATCATCGTCATCATCACCCTCGCGATGCTGGCCGTCCAGAAGGGCTACGTCAGCCGCCGCAACTACATCATGAGCGCCCTGCGTCCGCCGAAGGAGATCGAGGTGCACGGCTTCAAGCGCTTCCTCGTGACGCTGCCCGTGTTCCTGATCAGCTTCATCTCCTTCCTGCCGCAGATCGTCGTCTGCGCCAGCTCCTTCCAGCACACCAACTACTCCAACTTCATCGGCGGCTTCACCTTCGAGAACTACCAGAACCTCGGCACGCGTCTCTGGTCCAGCCTGCGCAACACCTTCTCCTACTCACTGATCGCCATGGTCTTCATCGTGGTCATCGGCATCCTGATGTCCTACGCGATCGTGCGCAAGAAGGGCAAGACCGGCGGGCTGCTGGATATGCTGCTGATGGCGCCCTACGTCATCCCCGGCTCGGTGCTCGGCCTGTGCTACATCGTCACCTTCAACGTCAAGCCTCTGATCCTCACCGGCACCGGCGCGATCATCATCATCTCCTACATCATCCGCAAGCTGCCCTACACCGTGCGTTCCTCCTCGGCCTTCCTGCAGCAGATGGACCCGAGCGTGGAGGAGGCCTCCATCAACCTCGGCGTCGCCCCCATGAAGACCTTCTGGAAGGTCACGGCGCGGCTGATGCTGCCGGGCGTCTTCTCCGGCGCGATCCTCTCCTGGGTCACCTGTATCAACGAGCTGAGCTGCTCGATCATGCTCTCCTCCGGCCGCAACAACACGCTGACCATCGAGGCCTACACCAACATCGTGCGCAACTCCGTCGGCTCGGGCGCTGCGCTCTCCGCCATCCTGACCGTCACCAGCGCGGTGATCCTCATCATCGCCCTGCGCGTGACCAAGGGCAAGATCCGGGTATAACAGCATGATCAAGAACATCCTTTTTGACATGGGCAACGTGGTCATCCGCTTCGACCGCGGCCTCATCATGGATCACGCGGGCGTCACAGACCCGGCCGACCGTGCGCTGCTGCTGCGCGAGGTCTTCCTCTCTCTCGAGTGGGCGCGGATGGACCGCGGCACCGTCACGGACGAGGAGGCGGTGGAGATCGTCTGCCGGCGCATTCCGGAGCGGCTGCATGACGCCGCGCGGAAGATCATCACCTTCTGGGATCGCCCGATCGTCGAGATCCCCGGGGTCTACGAGCTCATAGAGGAGCTCAAAGAGAACGGATACAGGATCTACCTGCTCTCCAACGCCAGCACCCGCCAGCCCGAGTACTGGCAGCGTGTCCCCGCCGCAAAATTCTTCGACGGCACGCTCGTCTCCGCCTTCCACAAGCTCATCAAGCCCATGCCGGAGATCTACGAGCTGATGCTGAAGACCTTCTCGCTCAAGGCGGAGGAGTGCTTCTTTATCGACGACAGCGCCTACAACGTTGATGCAGCCTCTCTCTGCGGCATCCAGGGCGCCGTGTTCTTCGAGGACATGACGCGGCTGCGCGGCGAGCTGCGCGCTGCGGGCGTCTGGGTCAAGGCATAACCTCCATCGAAAGGGGCTTTCCCGCTCTCGGGAAGGCCCCTTTTCGGAAAAAAAGGGCACACAGGAGAAGTCAGCGCGGCGATCCGCGAAACGGAGAGCCGGCGGAATGACGGGAGGCCTACATGACAAATTACAAGCTCACGCTCTGCTACGACGGCAGCCGCTACCGCGGCTGGCAGCGCCAGGGCAACTGTGAAAACAGCATCCAGGCGCTCGTGGAGCGCGCGCTCTCGCGGCTGCTGGAGCAGGAAATCGAGGTCTCTGGCAGCGGACGTACCGACGCCGGGGTACACGCGCGCAGGCAGGTCTGCTCCTTCCGCGCCGAAACCCCGCTCACGCCGGAGGAGCTGCTTGCGCGGCTGCGCGCCGTGCTGCCCGAGGATGTGGGCGCGCTCGCGCTCGAGGAGGCGCCGCCGCGCTTTCACGCCCGCCTGAGCTGCACGGAGAAGACCTACGTCTACCGCATCTGGAACTCTCCCCTGCCGGACGTGTTCGAGCGAAAATACCGCCTCGCCCTGCCCGAACAGCTGGACGAGGCCGCCATGCGCCGCGCCGCAGATCTTCTCTGCGGGGAGCATGACTTCGCCGCCTTCTGCTCGCTCAAGCACCCGAAGAAGTCCACCGTGCGCGAGCTGCGGCGCATCGGGATCACGCGCGAGGGAGACGAGCTGCGCCTCTCTTTCACCGGCGACGGCTTCCTCTACAACATGGTGCGCATCCTGACCGGGACGCTGCTCCAGGTCGGCATGGGACAGCGCAGTGCGGACGACATGAGCGAAATCCTCGCCTCCCGCTCGCGCGAGAACGCAGGACCTACCGCGCCTGCCAAAGGGCTCATCCTCTGGGAGCTGCGCTATGACGGCAGAGCCAACTGAGCCGCGTTTTTTGGGCAAAATCCGACCCGGCGGCCGATGTTTCTATTGACATCAATATCGAATACTGATAAGATAAAGCAGTCTCAATTGGATAGCGTCTATCCGAAGCAAGATCGCGACCGCCGCTTTTTCCGAAGCGGTCCATGGCCAGACGGACAGCCAGGTCGAATGCCGAATTCCGCAGGTGCGGCGGCAACTTCTGTTGCCTTATTGATTGCGTTAAGAGCGCAAGTTTTATAAGTTGGTTACTATAAACCGGTGCTGAGAAGCATACAACTTGTGAAATGGTCAATAAGAGTAGTAAAAGTGTTTTGCTTTATAGACTCTAAACCCATTAAGATCCGCGTTCAGTCCCCTCTCCCGGGGTTCTGCGCGCACTCTGATCGCTGCAAGACGGACGTATGCTGTTTCGGCATACGTCTTTTTTGTTGGAGGAAAGCGGCATGAAAAAGATCGTGGAGCTCAAGAACGTCACCAAGGCTTTTGACGGCGAAGTAGTGCTCGACCATATCGATCTCGATATCTATGACAATGAGTTTCTCACCCTGCTCGGCCCCTCGGGCTGCGGCAAGACCACGACGCTGCGCATCATCGGCGGCTTTGAGACCGCGGACGAGGGCGACGTGATCTTCATGGGCGAGCGTATCAACGATATGCCCCCGCACAAGCGCAACGTCAACACCGTCTTCCAGCGCTACGCGCTCTTCCCCCACCTGAACGTGTTTGAAAACGTGGCCTTCTCGCTGCGTGAGAAAAAGGTGCCCAAGGCCGAGATCAACGAGCGGGTCACGGAGATGCTGCATCTCGTTGCGCTCTCCGGTTTTGAAAAGCGCAGCGTCGCCTCGCTCTCCGGCGGCCAGCAGCAGCGCGTGGCTATCGCCCGCGCCCTCGTCAACCACCCCAAGCTCCTGCTGCTCGACGAGCCGCTCGCCGCGCTCGACCTGAAGCTCCGCAAGGACATGCAGAAGGAGCTCAAGAACATCCAGAAGGCCACCGGCATCACCTTCATCTTCGTCACGCATGACCAGGAGGAGGCGCTGTCGATGTCCGATACCGTGGTCGTCATGTCCGAGGGCCGCATCCAGCAGATCGGCACGCCGATCGACATCTACAACGAGCCGACCAACGCCTTCGTGGCGGACTTCATCGGCGAGAGCAATATCCTCGACGGCGTGATGCTCGCCGACTACAAGGTGCGCTTCGCCGGACACATCTTCAACTGCGTGGACGCGGGCTTTGAGCCCAAGGAGCCCGTGGACGTGGTCGTGAGACCCGAGGACGTGGACATCGTCCCCGAGGAAAAGGGCATGCTCAAGGGCGTCGTCACGGCGGTCACCTTCCTCGGCGTGCACTATGAGATCATCGTGGACATCGGCGGCTTCAAGTGGATGATCCAGACGACGGACTTCGTGGATGTTAACGAGCACATCGGCCTTTCCATCGACCCCGACGCCATCCATATCATGAAGAAGTCCAAGTACTCCGGCATGTTCGGCGACTACTCCTCCTTCTCCGACGAGATGGACGAGATCGGCGAGATCGACGGGGAGGAGCTGGCCGAGGCAGAAAGCGAGACGGCGGAATGAAGAAAACGAATTCTGTCAAGGGGCAGCGCTCGCTGATCCAGCGCATCGCCCTCGCGCCGTATTCGGTGTGGGCGCTGCTGTTCATCGTGGTGCCGCTGATCTTCATCGCCTATTACGCTTTCACCGATCTGGATTATCATTTCACGACAGAGAACATCACCCGCTTCTTCACCACCACCTCCCTGGTGGCCGACGGTGAGGGCACGCGCGAGGTGCGCACCTATGTGCTGATCTTCCTGCGCTCGCTCAAGCTCGCCGTCATCTCCACGGCGATCTGCCTGCTGATGGCCTATCCCTTCGCCTTCCTGCTCACCAAGGCCAAGCCCCGCACGCAGAGCATACTCATCACGCTCATTATGATCCCCATGTGGATGAACTTCCTGATCCGCACCTATGCCTGGATGACGATCCTGCAGGACACCGGCATCCTCAACGGCCTGCTCGGCATGCTGCATCTCGGCAAGGTTCACATCATCGGAACCGAGAGCGCGGTCGTGATCGGCATGGTGTACGACTATCTGCCCTATATGATCCTCCCGCTCTACTCCATCATGGCCAAGATGGACGAGAGGCTGATCGAGGCCGCCTACGACCTCGGCTGCAACGGAGCGGGCGTGTTCCGCCGCGTGATCTGGCCCCTGAGCCTGCCCGGCGTGCTCTCCGGGATCGAGATGGTGCTGATCCCCTCGATCTCCACCTTCTACATCTCCCAGAAGCTCGGCAACGGCAAGTTCTACCTGATCGGCGACGCCATCGAGGGCCAATACGTCGCCAACAACCTGCATTTCGCCGCCGCCATCGCCTTTGTGCTGATGATCGTGCTTCTGATCGGCATGGCGTTTCTCCAGCGCGCCGCCAACAAGCGGGTCGCCGCCTGAGAGGAGGGGAAGAAAAATGAAACCGATCGCCAAGTTTTATACCGCGCTGCTGATGATCTTCCTCTTCGCGCCGATCGCCATCCTGCTGGTCTTCTCCTTCAACGAGGCCAAGAGCCTCTCGGTGTTCTCCGGCTTCTCGCTGCACTGGTATCAGGAGCTGCTGCGCGACAGCGAGACCATCGACGCCGTGAAGAACACGCTGATCCTCGCCGTGAGCGCCTCTCTGATCTCCACCGTGATGGGAACCGCCGCCGCCGTCGGGATCTACAGGCTGCGCAACCGCTATCTGCGCTCCACGCTCGAGACCGTGACCAACATCCCGATGATCAACCCCGATATCATCACCGGCATTTCGCTGATGCTGATGTTCGTGTTCGTCGGGCGGCTCTTCGGCGCGCATACGAGCCTCAACTTCGGCACGATGCTCATCTCCCACGTGACCTTCTGCCTGCCCTATGTGATCCTGCAGGTGCTGCCCAAGCTGCAGCAGATGGATCAGGCTCTGCCGGAGGCCGCCATGGACCTCGGCTGCACGCCGCTCAAGGCCTTCATCAAGGTCGAGATCCCGGAGATCGCGCCGGGCATCCTCACCGGCCTCATCATGGCCTTCACCCTCTCGCTGGACGACTTTGTCATCAGCTACTTTACCAGCGGCACCACCTTCCAGACCCTGCCCATCCGCATCTACAACATGACGAAAAAGACCGTGACGCCGAAGATGTACGCTCTGGCGACGCTGATCTTCTTTGTAATCCTCGCGCTTTTGATCATCACCAACCTCATGGGCGCCAACAACGCCCAGAACGTGCAGGATTCCAAACGCCCCAAGGCGCGCAAGGGAAGCCTGCCCGCCGCGTAATACATCTTCAAGGAGGACAAACATGAAAAGATTTCTCTCTCTGCTGCTCGCAGCGCTGATGCTGCTCTCCCTCGCCGCGCTCTCCGGCTGCGGCTCCTCTTCCGACACGCTGACGCTCAACGTCTACAACTGGGGCGAATACATCTCCGACGGCTCCGAAGGCTCTCTCGACACCGTCAAGGCCTTCGAGGAATGGTACCAGCAGGAGTACGGCCAGAAGGTCAAGGTCAACTACTCCACCTTCGCCAGCAACGAGGATATGTACGCCAAGATCTCCAGCGGCGCCGTCAGCTACGACGTGATCATCCCCTCCGACTACATGATCGCGCGCATGGCGAGTGAAAATATGCTCCTGCCTCTGGATTTTGACAACATCCCCAACTACCAGTACATCGACGAGAGCTTCCGCGGCCTCTATTACGACCCGGACAATCTCTACTCCGTCCCCTACACCTACGGCATCGTGGGCGTTATCTACAACGCCAATGTCGTTGACGAGGCCGACGCGCAGGGCTGGGAGCTGATGTGGAACGACAAATACGCCGGAAACATCCTGCAGTTCAACAACTCCCGCGACGCCTTCGGCACCGCCATGTACAAGCTCGGCCTCGACGTGAACAGCACCGATAAGGCCGTCTGGGATCAGGCGCTCGCCGAGCTGCAGACGCAGGCTCCGCTCGTCAAGAGCTACGTGATGGATGAGATCTACAACATGATGGAGAGCGGCGAGGCCGCTGTCGGCGCCTACTACGCGGGCGACTACTTCACTATGCTCGACGCCCAGGCCGAGGATGTAGACCTGCAGTTCTACTACCCCGAGCGCACCAACTACTATGTGGACGCGATGTGCATCCCCTCCAGCTGCCAGAACAAGGAGCTGGCCGAGAGCTTCATCAACTTCATGCTCTCCTCCGAGCCCGCCGTCGCCAACGCGGTGTATACCTACTACGCCTCCCCCAACTCCCTTGTGTACAACGACGAGGGCTATCTGGCGGAGCTCGGCGAGGAGACCGTTGCCATCCTCTATCCGGGCATTGAGAACTTCCGCGAGCTCTACAACACTTCCGCCTACCGCAACCTCGACCCTGACACCCTCAGCTACATCAACTCCCTCTGGGAGACGCTGAAGATCGGCTGATCGAAGTTATAGATCCATGAAAATGGGTCTGTAGCAAAACAAGGATGAACGCGTAACTGTACACCTGAGTTCGTAGGGGCGGCGGCTTTGCCCCGCCCGGTGACGCAACCGTATACACATAAAAATGTTCGGCGAATTCGCAGATTGTACGAATACGCCGAACATTTTTTGCTATTAATATGCTTGATGCTGCCGGGAGGGCACAAGGCCCTCCCCTACGATGCGGCCAGGGTTTTCACATTTTGCAGCTGTCCCATTTTTCGGCATACCAAAGCGGGCGGTCAAAAGACCGCCCGCTTCAGTCTGTAGACAAACCTGTGCGGCAAAGCTTGGACTCGCATGGGGGGATTGTGAAGGGGGGAGGGTATGCCCCCCTTCAC
>OCTX014537807.1_pt1 | contig 13270 bp, 10 predicted proteins | sample 1539691 | NCBI WGS metagenome assembly OCTX01 (sample SAMN02144231, study PRJEB22623) | gut metagenome | biome: sheep rumen | host: Ovis aries | place: New Zealand
CATCTGCACCACGATCAATATGAACGGCTGCGCAGCCTTTATCTTGGTGACATCGCTCTTCGTGATGCAGAATGGCGGCACACCGCTCACATGGACAACCATTCTCTTGTGGATACTCATCTCCGTCATCTCTGCTGTAGGCAATGCAGGTGTGCCCATGGGCTGCTATTTCCTCACCCTCTCGCTGATGTCGGGCATTGGCGCTCCCGTCGCCATCCTGGGTGTCATTCTGCCCATCTATACGATTATAGATATGGTGGAAACGGCCGAGAATGTATGGTCGGATTCGTGCGTAGCGGCCATTGTTGACCGCGATTTATAGCAAAATACCATGTTTGTGGTATGCGAATAACATGCCCGAGGTATTGTGGGAGTGGAAAAAACACCCTACCTTTGCACTGTGATTACATCACATCGCGAGTACAGGCGGCGCCTCAGCAATTCGAGCACGCTCGATTGCATTCGGCTTGCACTGTCCTTGCACCTAAAGAAGGTTATTACATTATTAATTTTATAAAAGGATAAGACAATGACAAAGATTGCAAAACAGCTGACCGAGCTCATCGGTAACACTCCTCTTCTGGAGCTCAACAAGTATTCACAGGCAAAGGGTCTTGAGACACCGGTAATTGCCAAAGTAGAGTTTTTTAATCCTGGCGGCAGCGTGAAGGATCGTATCGCCTTGGCGATGATCGAGGATGCTGAGGCCAAGGGCATTTTGAAGCCTGGCGCCACCATCATCGAACCCACCAGCGGAAATACGGGCGTAGGACTGGCACTGGTTTCTGCCGTCAAGGGCTACCGTCTTATCCTTACCATGCCTGAAACCATGAGCGTCGAGCGACGTAATCTCGTAAAGGCCTATGGCGCCGAGGTTCGCCTCACCTCTGGTAAAGACGGCATGCCAGGTGCCATCCGCGCTGCTGAGGAACTGCGTGACTCCATTCCCGGAGCAGTCATCCTGCAGCAGTTCGAGAATGCAGCTAATCCCGCCAAGCACTATGAGACCACAGGTCCTGAAATCTGGCGCGACACTGATGGAAAGGTAGATATCTTCGTGGGTGGTGTAGGTACTGGTGGTACCATCAGCGGCACAGGTAAGTATCTGAAGGAACAGAACCCCAACGTGAAGATTATTGCCGTTGAGCCTAAGTCGAGTGCCGTTCTGAACGGACAGCCCAGCGGTCCTCACAAGATTCAGGGTATTGGTGCAGGCTTCATCCCCAAGACCTATAACTCAGACGTTATCGACGAGGTCTTTGACGTAGAAAACGACGATGCCATCCGTACAGGCCGTGAGATAGCACAGTCTGAAGGTCTGCTCGTAGGTATCTCTGCCGGTGCAGCGCTCTTTGCAGCCATCCAGATAGCCAAGCGTCCAGAGAACAAGGGTAAGAAGATTGTCGCCCTGTTGCCAGATACAGGCGAACGCTATCTCTCCACCGTGCTCTACGCTTTTGAGGACTATCCCCTCTAAACAGAGAACAGAGGCAATAAAAAAAATGGGGCGCTTGCCCCATTTTTTTATTTCGTATATTCAGCGAAGTCTGTCAGCTTCATGTCACCCTTGCGAGCCAGCGTGTCGTGCATAGCGAAGGCAGCAGTCAGGTTATGACGGGTCTGACCCATCTTCGAGATCTTCAGGTAATCCCAAAGCAACTGCTTGTAGTCGGGATGAGCACAGTTCTCGATGATGCACTCAGCACGCTGTGCAGGACTCTTGCCACGCAAGTCGGCCACACCCTGCTCGGTCACGATGATATTCACGTCGTGCTCTGAAGAGTCCTGATGGCTTACGAAAGGTACGATCGAAGAAATCACACCGCCCTTGGCCACTGAAGGACATGTAAATATTGAAAGATACGCGTTGCGGATGAAGTCACCAGAACCGCCGATACCGTTCATCATCTTCACACCACTGATATGGGTAGAGTTCACATTGCCATAGAGGTCAGCCTCAATCGCCGTATTGATGGCGATCACACCTAAGCGACGGATAATCTCAGGCGAGTTGGAGATTTCACTCTGGCGCAGTGTCAGGTGGTTCTTCATGTAGTCCATGTTGTCATAGACATCCATCAGACACTCGTTAGAAACCGTCAGAGAACAAGCTGAAGCATCCTTCACGCGGCCGTTGAGCATCATCTCAATCACTGAGTTCTGAATCACCTCCGTATAGATATTGAAGTCGGGCACGTGCTTATCGGCACCCAGGGCACCGAGGATGGCGTTGGCCGTAGAACCCACACCACTTTGCAGGGGCAGGAACTCCTTGGGGATACGGCCCTTGTGCATCTCCTCTACGAGGAACTCTGCTGTCAGGAAACCGATCTTATCCGTTACAGGGTCGCTGTCCTTGAAGGAACGGGCCTCATCAGGGATATTGCACTCCACAACACCTACCACCTTATCCTTGGGGATCGACACATAAGGTTTGCCAATACGGTCACCAACATGCTCGATGGGAATAGCCTTGCGGTAAGGAGGATCCAGCGGCTCATACACATCATGAATGAACTTCGCATTAGGATTATGGAACGAGTTGAGCTCCAGAATCACGTGCTTGGCCAGACGGGCGGCTGTCGGAGAGATACCACCGGCAGCAGTCAGATAAACATGATAGTCGTTGCCTACCTCCTCGATATCACACACCTCGAGGATAGCCCAGTCCAATGGACCATAGAAACCATAGCGCAGCTCCTGTGCCATGTGACTCAGGTGCAGGTCGTTGTAGGGAATCTCACCCAGATTCACGTGCTTACGGAAATCGGGATTCGTCGTGTAGGGAGCACGATAGAGGATTGCCTGTGCATTAGCCAGGTCACCATCGGTACTCTGTCCTGTAGAAGCACCCGTGAAGATAGCCACCTTAAACTCACGGCCAGCCTCATGCTCAGCCACAGCGAGCTTGGCCAGTTCCTTGGTAGTTGCCTTAGCCACACCAGCAGGTGTAAAGCCACTCATGGCGATGTGATCGCCATTCTTAATCAGGGCTGCTGCCTCAGCAGCCGTCAAACGTGTATAAGCCATAATCTTGTTAAATTTGCAAATTTGCGTGCAAAGTTACGAAAAGTTGAGAGCAAAACAAAAGATTTTATTCTTTTTTTTGCCGAAACCGAGTAACTTCGCCATTTCAATGGCAAATCTACAGATATGCCATCAGCACATCCCAGACAGCGATGATATGACAAACGGAGCCGGCGAGAACAAAGAAGTGGAACACAGAGTGCATATACTTCGTCTTGTTCAGCGAATAGAATACGGCTCCCGTGATATAGCTGACGCCCTCAGCGACTATCCAGATGAAAGCGGCAGCTGGCACCGAGTTGATCAGCGGCTTAAAGGCCACAAGCACGCTCAGACCCATACCTACGAAACAGAACGTCTCCAAGTTAGAGTGCTCCTTCAGTCTGATAAAACTGACTATCGTACCCGCCAGCGCACAGGTCCACACGAAGATAAAAAGACTCCAGCCCCAGTAGCCCTGTTCGCGCAGAGCCACCAATGTCAACGGCGAATATGAACCGGCAATGTGCCAGTAGATAGCTGCATGGTCCCACTTACGCAGACGTTCCTTCCATTTCGAGTGGTGCTTGATGGAGTGATAGAGCGTCGAGGCAACATAGGAACCCAACATTCCGAAGAGATAGAGGATTACCCCCACCCTCGCCCAGTCGTTGTCGCTCCTGAAACACCATATCAGGAAGATGATGCCGAACACCACCCCCAACAGGATTCCCCCACCATGCGACGAGGCATTCCATATCTCCTCTTTCTTGGTATATCTAATCATGATTACCGTTTATGACGCTGCAAAGATAGTACATTTTCCGTAAAAACGAACAACAAAATCAGAAATTTCGACAAATCATATCTGATTGGGCTGCCTCAGAGGCCGAAGCCCACCTTGCGACGGGGCTTCAGTTCTGTGGCCATTGGATTGAATTTCTCATATGCCTTTTGAACATCAGAGGCTTCGATGCGCTGATAGTCATCGGAACCTGAAGTAGCGAGGCGGTCTGCCATTGCCGGGATAATACCATTGCGGATGTATTGTTCCATCCAACGGGCATTGCCGAAATTCGGCGTGCGCTGACTCAAGGTCTGGATGACTGAATCGCGGAGCAGTGAGGTCGCCTCATCACTCAGGATATAGTCATCATGACGCAGCAGGCGGAAAGCGATTTCCATCAGTTGATCGGCATTATAGTCGGCGAAACGGTACTTGTAGGGAAAGCGCCCTGTCAGTCCTGGGTTGGTATTGAGCATGGCATCCATCTCCTTCTCATAGCCCGCAAAGACGATGAGCATGTCGGGATTGGGCTGAGAGAGCACGGTAAGCAGCGAATCGAGAACACGGGCACCGAAGTCCTTGCGATCGCCAGAGCCGTCGTAGAGGTTGTAGGCCTCATCGATGAAGAGCACGTTGCCACGGGCTTCTTCGAGCACAGCCTTCATATTCTCTTCCGTCTCACCGATATAACGGCCCACAAGACGCGTACGGTCAACGGCGATGACCTCACCACGAGAGAGCAGACCCAGCGAGTGATAAAGGCGGCCCAGCTGCCGTGCGACAGTAGTCTTGCCGGTACCAGGATTACCTGTGAAAATACAATGGTAAGCCACATTACAAGAATTATGCAGCCCTTGCCGACGACGCTTCGTATAGAAACGGGTATTGTTGGCCATCGTGATGATGCCTTGCTTCACCTCGTCGAGTCCTACCATCTCCTTCAAGTCGTTAAGACACCTTTCAAACGTATCGGAAGAGGGAACAAGCAGACTGGTGTCGATATCCTCCAGTTCAAGGAACGGAATCTCCTCCCCCATCATCTCTATCGCCCGCCGCACATAGCGAGGACGGATATTCTCTGCTATCATCCGTCGGATGTCGCTGAGCGACCAGTCTGGGAGAGTATCCTGCCTTCCTCCTTTGATGATGGTCCTTGAAACCTGGTCCATCACCTCTTTCGATGGTATCAGATGTTCCTTTTCCAATTGACTGAAGAAGGCCTGTATCAGCTCGAAGGCGGTATAGGGCTCCTGCATGATCCAACTTTCACTGGTGAAGAAATCCTTCATCGACGGAAACTGCTCCAGCAGCGTTGTTATCTCCTGCTGGGTTCCGCAGAGCCAGAGCAGGCCTTGAGAATCCGACGCTCTCACCGTATCCAGGATGCGTTTCACGATGGTCTTGCCACCAGAAGAAAGGAGGGCACCCAGATGCGTCAGACAGGTTATCTTGTCTGGGAGTGAGGATAGTTGGTCGTAAAGATGCTCGTAAGGATTGTTGCAGGTCGCATCGTACAACGTCGAACAGTCGATGTACTCCAGTGATTTACTAATACCTATCTGAACACTGAAGTTTTTGATCACCTCCTCGGTAAAGTCCTCGTTACGGGTGCAGAACAGGAAATTGTAATTCCCTTCAAGCGGCTCGACTTCCATCTCCTTCCTCACATCATTGTAAAGCGAGAACCGCCGATACTCCAGAATCTTCCGCCGCATGTTGATAGCTCCTGGAAGAACAGCCAGTTGATGCCACGTCTTCATACGGCTGAGACAAAGAGCCAGCACATCGTCGATACCACAAAGCGGAACATAGTTGGCTTCTTCATAATGGATGGTGAGGTCATCATCAACCAAGAAATCCATCCGCACAGATGCATTGTCCACATATCCGTCAACAGCCAGCAGCATATACTTGCCAGGCAACCAGATATGTTTGCAGGCCATCTCGTAGGTTAGTTCGTTGTCATCACGCTGGACGTTACAGTCGTCGATATTGGAGCACATCAGGTAATAGTCCTCTGTATAGACGTAGCATTTGAAGCGATCAAGATCGGGCATCACCTCATCGTTTGTAGCAATACGGACGGTAACAGAACCATCACAGTAGCAAGTCTTGTCACAGTCTTTGCGAATCGCGATGGAGAGGGCTATTGGTGAGATGCACACCCCCTCCTCCGACTTTTTCTTCTTGGCGTTTTCCTTCAATTTCATCACAGCCTTGTCTAGTTTCTTTTCATCTGTGTCATCATCAAGGTTTTCGGTCTCATCCAGGGTATCATCTGAGTCAAGCGACTCGTCAAGATACTCCTGGAGCAATCTCTCAAATTCATCATCTGCCAGCTCATTATTGAGCTTCTCTAATTTCTTGTCTTTCATAAAAGGAATTTGAAACATAGTAATAAATCGGTCACATAACCCCTTAGCAAAGGGGCGCAAGAGGTATTTGGGCAAGGCCGAGGCCACTGCCCAGTGAGCTTCATAGAAACTTCTTGGAAGTCTCTATCACAAGACATAGTTGTAACAATAAGTCAAAGATCACCCATCAATACGCATTCGCGAAGTCGGAATGACAGCACAACGACATAGCCTGAGGCTATATCTTCAGTTGTGTCGCACAACGACTGACAAAACGTTTGTTGGCTTTTCTTCTTTGTTGCATTAAACTTTGTTTGTGATAGATTTATTAATTTGCGGCTGCAAAGATAAATAAAAATCCCGATAGCCACCAAAGGATTATCGGGATTTTTCTTCTGAAGGTATGATTTTTAACATTTCCGTCAATCATCAGCCAGTGTAAAGTCGAGTTGTTTGCGCTCGATATTGGCCCGCGCCACCTGAATGCGGATAGGATCACCAAGTTGGTATTTCGTGTGATGACGGCGGCCTACGATGACGAAGTTCTTCTCGTCGAAGTCGTAGTAGTCATTGCCAAGGTCACGGATGGGGATCATACCCTCGCAGTGGTTCTCGTCAATCTGAGCATAGATGCCGTAGGAGGTAAGACCACTGATATGGGCATCATAGGTGTTGCCTATCTTATCAGCCATAAACTCCACCATCTTATATTTGATAGAGTCGCGCTCTGCGTTCTGCGAGATCTGTTCCATATCGCTGCAGTGCTCGCAATACTCCTCGTACTTTTCTTTATTAGCCGAGCGACCACCCTCTTGATATTTCGTCAGCAGACGGTGCACCATCATGTCGGGATAGCGGCGAATGGGTGAGGTGAAGTGGGTGTAATAGTCGAAAGCCAGACCATAGTGGCCGATGTTATGCACGCTGTACTTCGCCTTCATCATGGCCCGCAAGGCCACCGTCTCGATGGCATTCTGCTCACGGGTACCCTCTGCATCTGCCATCAGCGCATTCAGCGAACGGGTGATGGCGCCTTTCGTACCGCTGGTCTTTACTTTATAGCCGAACTTGGCCACGAACTGGCGCAGATTCTCCAGTTTCGTGGGGTCTGGCTGGTCGTGGATACGGTAAGGCAGCGTCTTGGCCTTCACACCTTTCTTCACGCGTCCTATCGATTCTGCCACTGTCTTGTTGGCCAACAGCATGAATTCCTCGATGAGCTTGTTGGCATCCCTGGAGGTCTTGAAGTAGGCGCGAACAGGCTTACCCGTCTCATCAATATCGAAATGCAGTTCCTCACGGTCGAACTTCACGCTGCCGTTTTTGAAGCGGGCTGCACGCAGTTTCTTGGCGAGGGCGTCGAGCGTAATCAGTTCGGTAGCATTCTCACCCTTATAGGGATTCTTCTTCGTAGCTGGGGGAGCCGGCTCGCCTGTACCGTCCTTCACGCCATTGTCCTCCAGAATCTGCTGCACCTCTTCGTAGGCATAGCGACGATTACTCTTGATGACGGTATGCGCCAGATGCCAATGCTTGATATTTGCCTCGTCGTCGAGCTGAAAGATCACACTATAGCACAGTTTCTCCTCGTCTGGTCGCAACGAGCAAATGAAGTTACAAAGACGCTCAGGCAGCATTGGGATGGTGCGATCCACGAGATAGATACTCGTAGCACGGGCATAGGCCTCCTTGTCGATGACAGAGCCTTCCTTCACATAATGCGAGACATCGGCAATATGCACGCCCACTTCCCACAAACCATTATCCAACTTACGTATACTAAGGGCATCGTCAAAGTCCTTGGCATCCTTCGGGTCGATGGTACAAGTAAACACGTCACGGAAATCCTCACGGCGGTCGATCTCCTCCTGCGTAATGGTGGCGTCAATCTTCTCGGCCGCCTCCTCCACATTCTTCGGATACTTATAGGGTAGATTGTATTGAGCGAGGATGGCGTGCATCTCAGCATTGTTGTCACCCGTCTTTCCAAGAATATCCACCACAGAACCAATAATGTTCTTATGCTCATTATCGGGCCACTGCACCACCTTCACCACCGCCTTGTCGTCGGTCTTGCCCCCCTTTAGCTTGCGCTTGGGAATGATGATGTCATGCACGAAAGTGTTGTCGAGCGGTACGAGGAAGGCCATATCTTTCTCCACACGTAGCTTACCAACGATCTGATCATGGGCACGCTTGACGATTTCAATAACCATCGCCTCTTTGATATGTTTGTCTCGACGGGCCATGTATGATACTTTCACGCGGTCACCGTCCAGAGCCGACATCGAGTTGCGCTCTGCCACAAATACTGGTGTGCCACCATCATCGGGCAGGAATGAGTTACGACCGTTAGACTTGCGACGGAATACGCCCTCCTGTACCTGCGTTTTCAGGTTCAGCCGGTAGGAGTTGTCGCTCACCTTGGAGAGGAAATCATCCCATGCCATTTCCTCCATCACGTCGATGGCGAGCATCTTCAACGGATGAGTATCAAGTTTCAATGCCTTGAATATCTGCTTGAACGTGAAGGTCTCGTTCGGATTATGCTGGAAGAGGTTCTGCAGCAACTCGCTGACCTGCTTCTTCCCTAAACGTTTTCCACCTTTCTTCTTTCCCATAGACTTATTGTTTATTGTTTCTGCAAAGTTATAAAAAAATAGAACACGAAGACACAAAGACACAAAGATTTTTCTTCTTTTAACTTAATTCTTCGTTCCTTCGTTTCTTTGTGTTCAATAAAATATGTACCTTTGCACCCAAATTTAACAAACATGAAGATATTAATCACTGGTGCCAGCGGATTCATAGGCTCATTTATCGTGGAGGAAGCACTCAAGCAAGGCTTCGAGACTTGGGCTGCCGTACGCAAAAGCAGCTCTAAAGAGTACCTGCAGGACGAGCGCATCCACTTTATCGAATTGAATCTGTCGTCAAAGGCACAACTCATAGAACAGCTGCGACCTCATCAGTTCGACTACGTGGTGCATGCCGCCGGCGTAACGAAATGCTTGAACAAGGCGGATTTTCGCCGCATCAATACAGAGGGAACAAAGAACCTTGTCGACGCCCTGCAGGATCTGCAGATGCCCTTGAAGCGATTTGTCTTCCTAAGCAGTCTCAGCGTCTTCGGCGCCATCAAGGAACAACTGCCCTACGACGAGATTCGTGAAGACGATACCCCAAAACCGAATACAGAATATGGACGTAGCAAACTGGAGGCAGAAAGGTATATCGACTCCATCGGCTCACGCCTACCTTATATTATTTTAAGGCCGACAGGTGTCTATGGACCTCGTGAGAAGGATTACTTCATGATGGCCAAGAGCATCAAGCAACACATCGACTTCGCTGTTGGCTACCAGCGCCAGGATATCACGTTCGTCTATGTCACCGACGTGGTGCAGGCTGTATTCCTCGCCTTAGAGAAGGGTGAGACTGGTAGGAAATATTTCCTCTCCGACGGACAGGTCTATCAGAGCACCACCTTCAGCGATCTCATCCACGAAGAGCTGGGCCGCCCTTGGTGGCTACGCATCACTGCTCCCGTCTGGGTACTGCGCGTCGTCACTTTTTTCGGCGAATACATCGGACACTTGACTGGCAAGGTAACTGCTCTGAACAATGACAAGTATAACATACTGCGTCAGCGTAATTGGCGATGCGACATCGAACCCACCCGCCACGAATTAGGCTTTGAGCCCAAGGTCCAACTGAAAGAAGGCGTCAAGACAACGATTCAGTGGTATAAAGACCACAAATGGCTTTAAACATTTACAACATTGAAAGGATTTAAATATTTATTTGAGATAGAGAAGAATCCGCACAAGGGGCTACTCACCATCGAGTGGCTTATCTTGGGCTATCTGGTACTGACCTTGTTATTAATCCTTTTCGGCTATACCAAGTTGCAGAACCCCGAATCACTCATTTGGGGACGCGCCAGGGTGATAGCTCTCACCTGTGCCGTGTGGGCCGTCTATCGGATGATACCCTGCCGCTTCACCCATCTTTGCCGTATCAGCCTCCAGCTGTTGCTGCTCGCCTGGTGGTATCCCGACACCTACGAGCTTAACAAACTCTTCCCCAATCTCGACCATATCTTTGCCAGTTACGAACAATCGGTGTTCGGCTGTCAGCCTGCCCTACTCTTCTCACAGCATATCACCAACATAGTGTTCAGTGAACTGATGTATCTGGGCTATATGGCCTACTATCCGCTCGTCGGCGTTGTGACATTGTACTATTTCTTTCGCCGCAGCTCAGAGTTCGACCGCACGGTGTTCGTTATCCTGGGTTCTTTCTTCCTCTACTACCTCGTTTTCGTCTTTCTGCCCGTCACAGGCCCACAGTACTATTATCTGGCTGTAGGCATGGATAATATCGCCAACGGTATATTCCCTAACGTGAACGACTATTTCGTCACACACATGGAGGCACTCCCCATGGGCGGCAATAGCGACGGCTTTCTCTATCAGAGTTTTGTTGACGGGCATACTGCCGGCGAACGCCCGACGGCCGCCTTCCCTAGCAGTCATGTGGGTATCTGCACCGTGCTGATGTTGCTGGCCTTGCGCGCCAGAAGCCGCAGACTGACACTCTTTATCCTGCCCTTCTTCATCCTAATGACCTTGGCTACAGTCTATATCCGTGCCCACTACCTCATCGACGTTTTCGCAGGTTGGGTGTCGGCCGTACTATTCTACGCCATCTGCCAGACCTTTTGGACAAAGGCAAAACGAACCTATTGACAATTTTTACCACGAAAAATTTGTTTGGTTCAGAAAAAAGTCCTACCTTTGCAAACAGAAAAGTAAGGATACGACATATTAGCATCAAGGATTCCGACACGACACCATTGTCGGAATTCTTTGTTTTATGTCTGTCTAAGGGTCAAGAACAAGTAAACAATAAAAAAGAATAACTATGGCTTATATGTCACAAGAAGGCTACGACAAATTGGTAGCCGAACTGAAACAGTTAGAAAGCATTGAGCGCCCGAAGGCCTCTGCTGCCATCGCCGAGGCCCGTGAGAAGGGTGACCTCAGCGAAAATTCCGAGTATGACGCTGCCAAGGAAGCTCAGGCTCACTTGGAGGATAAGATCAACCGTTTGAAGTTGACCATCGCCGAGGCTAAGGTAGTCGATACATCTCGCCTCAGCACCGACTCTGTACAGATCCTGTCGAAGGTGGAGATGACCAATCTCACGAACAAGGCCAAGATGACCTATACCATCGTCAGCGAGAGCGAAGCAAACCTCCGCGAGGGAAAGATTTCCATTAAGACCCCTATCGCCCAGGGACTGCTGAACCATAAGGTCGGCGATGAGGTAGAGGTTAAGATTCCTCGTGGTGCCATTAAACTGCGTATTGACAAAATCACCGTTGGATAATTATGGATATATTCAGTAAGATTGCCGCTGGAGAGATACCCAGCTACAAGTGCGCCGAGAATGAGAAATTCTATGCGTTCCTCGATATCAATCCGTTGGTAAAGGGCCACACGCTTGTGATTCCTCGCCGCGAAGTTGATTACATCTTCGACATGGACGATGATGAGTTGGCCGAGTTCCAAGTGTTTGCCAAGAAAGTAGCCAAGGCCATCAAGGCAGCCTTCCCTTGCAAGAAAGTCGCCGAAGTGGTGCTCGGTCTCGAAGTGCCTCACGCCCACATCCACCTGATTCCGATGCAGTCGGAACAGGATGTAGATTTCCGCCGGGAGAAGCTGAAGCTCTCCGAAGAAGAGTTTAAGGAAATCGCAGCTAAGATACGTGATGAGTTTGTCGCTTAGACAAACTCATCACCGTATTTAATCTGTACCTCGTTGGCATATTTCTTCACCAGTGCCGAGGAATCACCCTTCTTGCATATCAGCAATACATTATCCTGCTCTACCACGATATAGCCCTCCAGACCGCTGAACACGCCCAGACGGCCCTTTGGCAGCATAATGATATTATTGCGGCAGTCCTCCATCTCGACATGCGAGTCAAGGATGACATTGTCATCTTCCACCTTGCTGATAGCCTCATAGATGGCATGCCAGGTGCCCATGTCGGCCCAACCGAAGTTACACTTCATCACATACACGTTTTTGCTCTGCTCCAGAATCGCATAGTCGAGTGAGAGATTGGGATAGCGGGGATAGTTCTCCGCGACATAGTCCAACTCCTCGCGCAGTGTGTAGTCAGGATGCTCAACCTTCAGGTTGCGGAGCACCTCCGGGAAGATATGCTCAAAGGTCTTAATCAAGTGCTTGGCGTTTGAGATAAAGATACCTGTGTTCCAATAGAACTCACCACTCTCCATAAACATCTTGGCAAAATCGCGCTCCGGTTTCTCCGTAAACGACTTCACCTTAAACACCTCCGGTTTGCAGCTCAAGTCGCCCAGCTGGATGTAACCGTATCCTGGTTCAGGTCTTGTCGGCTTGACGCCCATCGCCAGCAGCACGTCGTTCTCCGTCACATAGCCGATGCCGACATCGACGCTATGGAAGAAAGACTGCTCGTCGAGCACCAGCTGGTCTGAAGGCGTGATGACGATATTGGCTTTGGCGTCACGCTGCAGTATGCGCATCGTAGCCCACGCCACACTCGGCGCCGTATTCCTGTGAATGGGCTCCAGCATGATGTTTGGCTCTGGTAGTTCTGGCAGTTGCTGCTTTACCAATTCCAGATATTCCTTACATGTACATACATATATATTCTCCTTAGGCAGTATCTTCGCGAATCGTTCGAACGTTGCCTGAAGCATCGTTCTGCCAGTACCGAAGAAATCTATAAACTGCTTGGGATGCTCATGTCGGCTCGCAGGCCAAAGCCTCCGTCCGCGTCCCCCTGCAAGTATCACGCAGAAGTTATTTTTTTCGGATATTTCCATGGATTGCGTTTAGTAATATTTATCTGAGTGCGAAGGTACGCAAAATTCATGATATCTGCAAGTATTTTTAAGTTTTTTATCAGAAACCTTTGGTATTTCAATTTTTTATATTACCTTTGCACCCGCTTTCGGTTGAGAACACAGTCGCGCAACACATGCCCAGATGGCGGAATCGGTAGACGCGCTGGTCTCAAACACCAGTGGGGCAACCCGTGCCGGTTCGACCCCGGCTCTGGGTAC
>OCTX012260134.1_pt1 | contig 13268 bp, 10 predicted proteins | sample 1539691 | NCBI WGS metagenome assembly OCTX01 (sample SAMN02144231, study PRJEB22623) | gut metagenome | biome: sheep rumen | host: Ovis aries | place: New Zealand
ATTCTGTTTACGACGACAAAAATACGAATATATTTGCATATCTCCAAATTTTTTTCTATTTTTGCAGAAAAATCAACGAATTATGAATAAGCAATACGACTATTTGATTGTTGGTGCAGGCATTTATGGCGCTTCTTTTGCATGTATGGCTCATCGCCATGGCAAACGTTGTCTGGTCATCGACAAACGTAACCATCTGGGCGGTAATATCTATTGTGAAAACATCGAGGGTATCAATGTCCATAAGTATGGTGCTCATATTTTTCATACATCCAACAAAAAGGTTTGGGAGTTTGTGAACGATATTGTCGAATTCAACCGCTATACCAACTCTCCCATTGCCAACTACAGGGGCAGGCAGTATAATCTGCCGTTCAATATGAACACCTTCTATCAGATGTGGGGTGTGCTGACTCCGGCTGAGGCTCAGGCCAAGATAGAAGAGCAACGGCAGGAGGCCTTGGAGCGCATGAAGGCTGATGGGGTCACAGAGCCTCGTAATCTGGAAGAGCAGGCTCAGTTGTTGATAGGCAAGGATATCTATGAGATATTGATCAAGGGCTATACAGAGAAGCAGTGGGGACGAAAGTGTAGCGAATTGCCAGCATTTATCATCAAACGCCTGCCTGTTCGTTTCGTCCACGACAACAACTATTTCAACGACCGTTTTCAGGGCATTCCTATGGGAGGCTTCAATAAACTGATTGATGGTATGCTCAAAGGAGTGGAAATTAAGTTAAATACGGACTTCTTTGACGACCGTCAGCATTGGGAGCAGATAGCCGATAAGATATTGTATACCGGTAAACTCGATGAGTATTATGACTATCGATTTGGCAAACTCGAGTATCGTACGGTTCGTTTTGAGGAGGAAGTCCTTGATATGCCCAACTATCAGGGTAATGCCGTGATGAACTTCACTGATGCAGAAGTACCTTATACCCGCATCATCGAGCACAAACATTTCGAGATGTTTGGCGACGAGGTCTATAAGTGTCCTAAGACCGTCATCTCCCGTGAGTATTCCTCAGAGTGGAAGGAAGGCATGGAGCCATATTACAGCGTGAACGACGAGAAGAACATGTCTCTCTATCAGCGTTATCGCGATCTGGCAGACCAGGAGCCGAATCTCATCCTTGGTGGTCATCTTGCAGAGTACAAATACTACGACATGGCTCCGATTGTGGAGAAGGTGATGGGACTTTTTGCTGAGTAGTATCGGCTATCTCTCAATAAGTTGTTTCCATAGTCCGGCGATTTGGTTTATGTCAAATCGTTGGGCAATTGTGATGGCCTCGTCCGATTTCTTTTGCCAGTCCAAGTGGGTGGCGTCTTCCAGGCGCTGGGCTAATTCTTGAAGATCCCCATTTTTAAAGAACAGGCCGAAATCACCCAGAACCTCTTGACAAGTTGGAATATCTGAAGCGATGATGGGTAGACCATGCGACATGGCTTCTACCAATACTAACGGCATGCCTTCCCATCGTGAACTGAGCACATAGACACTGGCAGATGAGTAGAATTTCTGGATTTCGTTGGTGAAAGGATGGAGTGTGATACGGTTCTCTAATTTGTTATTTATAATCATCTTTGTCAGCAACTCTTTTTCTGCACCATCGCCTACGATATCCAATTGCCATGCACGATTCTTCTTTGCAAAGAGGGCAAAAGCCTGAATGAGCAAGTCGAATCCTTTGTGCTTGGGCGAGAAACGTCCTACCGCTAAGAATCTCTTTTGTTGTCCATCAGATCGGGGCCCCGGCTTCAGTGTTAGCGGATTATAGATGGAATTAGGTCTGAAACCAAAGGCCTGTTGATACATTTCGGCATCCTGTTGATAGAGTACTACCACGTCATCCAGTTTTTGGAGTTGTCTGCCATAGTGGTATTTCAGTTCCGTTCCTAAATAGGGGGATTCTTCTCTGAGTAAGGCATCGAAGGAATTATGAATCCATCCGATTGCCTTTGTACCTCTCAGTTCTTTTTTGATCGTTGCCAGTCGTATGGCGAGGAAAGCATGCACTCCTATGACGACGTCGAATTGCTTTTCCATAAGAACCTTTGCAAGAGCCTTGCGCCGTTCTTTTGGAAAAGAACTTTGTGCATAGAGGTCTGAGGTGAGTCCACACTTGGGGAGTATCTTTCTATACAGATAACTATATGCTTTGCATAGTTTGTTTTTAGTAGGACTGATGCCGGGATAAGATATAAACTGATAATGAAGATGGTAATCACCTAATTGGTACATAGACAGGTCTTTCTTATCTGGGCCGTCAAAGGTCACGATGGTCACATCATAGTTCTTACTCAAGGCTCCGGCAATGACTGCCGTTACCCTTTGAACCCCTCCAACGGTGAAGATACTGTCTACCAGAAAGCATAATTTCTTCATTTTCTGCTTATTTTCTGCAAAATTAGTATTAATTCTTGATTGTTCCAAACTTTTTTAGTATTTTTGCAAAGAAATATGGATATAGTCATTTCCGTCAATGAGCGATATCTGATGCCGGCAGGCGTGATGTTATGCTCCCTCTTTGAAAACAACAAGGAGGATCAGATAATCATTCATGCCTTATTGGGCGAGGGTGGAAACCATTGCGTGAAACCTTTGGAAGAGTTGGCGACAAGATATCATCAGACCATCCGTTTCTATAGTATGAAGGATGTTCGAACTGAAGATTTCCCGGTAGGACTGCCCTTCCAGGAGCCCTTTATCACAAAGGAGGCTTATTTCCGGCTCTTCGTTATGGACGTCTTGCCTCAGAATTTGGAGAAGGTTCTCTACCTTGATGTTGATATGGTCATCTGTGACAGTATCCGAGAATTATGGAATACAGATGTCAGCGATGTTGCTGTCTGTGCTGTGCCAGATTGTTTCCATCAGGACATTCATGAGACGAACCGTATTGGTTATGAGGTCGGACTCGGTATATTCAATTCAGGCGTATTGCTCATCAACCTGAACTACTGGCGTGATCATGATGTGATGAAAGAATTTGTGGCTTATGCTAAGGAGGCAAAGGATCATCTGAAGTATCATGATCAGGATGTGTTGAACTATGTGTTCCGTCGTTGTAAGAGAGAACTGCCTATCCGTTTCAACCTTCAGACAATACACATGTATTATGACCGTTTCCGGTATCTGCATTTCCGTCTCATTGAGGAGGTCAAGGAGGCTTTCCTTCATCCTGTTATCATTCATTATACAGGACCGGAAAAACCATGGTATCGCAATGCCTATCACCCTCTCAAGGACTATTTTGAGAAGTATCGTCAGATGACGCCATGGAAAGACGTTCCCTTGAAGCGCCTCCATATTCCATTGAAGAGTCGCTTGAGAAATCTTCTTGTGTGTATCCGCCGTCGCGATCTGCATTTCCACGCCAGCTATTTTGATCCTTTTTTCAGGTATTATCAGCGCGATTCTTTTTGACTATTTCCTGGAATAATTCATCCCATTGTTTCATGATTTGGTCAATAGTATAGCGTTGGATATTTTGTGCCGCCTTTCGCCCCATCTCTTTTCTCAGTTGTTCATCCTCAATGAGTCGGCAGATGCCTGCGGCTAATTGCTCAATGTCGCCGTTTGGGCATAGGATACCATCTTCGCCGTCGTGGATAATGTCTCTTGGACCACACGGACATGTGAAGGAAACTGGCGCAAGGCCTAAAGACATTGCTTCAGCAAGAACCAGACCGAATCCTTCAAATCTTGAACTTAAAACGAATATAGAACATTTGAGGTACTCTTTCACAATGTCATCGACCTGACCATGACACAAAACAGTGTCATTAAGCTGTAGTTTGTTTGCCAATTCTTGATATGAATTATTGTCACCACCTCCATAAATATTTAATATCCAATCGGGATGTTTTTCATTTACAATCTTCCAGGCTTGAATCAGTAAATCAAAGCCCTTTTGGTGTGTATATCTACCTACGGCTATAACTCGTTTTGCAGAGCAGTCTGATAACAGTCCTTGTTCAATTGTGATAGGATTTGGGATCACCGTCAGGTTAGAAAGTCCTTTCCAATAGGTTGCATCTTCATGGGTTAGTACAACAAACCTATCTAACAGTTTTACCTTCTTATCCAGTTGAGCCATCCAGCGGTTGGTGATCAATTGGTTCACAAAACCTGGTAGAAAATTGAAGTTCGCTTCTCTGTACTTGTAACGTCCAAAATGAATCTCACCCAATTTTGCACTCCCGTCTTTGATGTCACAGAGGAAGTTGATTTCCCTTCTCAATAGAGAGATGGTAATGTCTGGCTTAATGAGTTTTAGGCATTGTTCCAGTCTTTGTTTATAAAGACTCATCTTCTTTCGGTATAGATACAGCCTCTTCCATGTCGGGTATTGCCACAGATTGTCGATGTTGACATCCAGTTGAACGACATGGATTTTCTCAGAGAGAGGGAAATAGGGCTTTGTCCCCTTGTCGTCAGTGATGATGATGCTGACATCATAACCCATGTGCTCTGCCAGATAGCTGGCCTTGGTGGTCAAGACCCTTTCCATGCCTCCAGAGTGATCCAACGAGGGGATGCAATAGGCAATACGTGTATGTTGCCGATTTCCCTGTTTGGGGTAGAGTGCGTCAATCACCTTTCCCATCTGGTGCTTCCACGACAGTTCTGCTATGGAGTCTCTAATCTGTTGTGGACTGATGGAGAGTTGCTGATAGAAGTTGATGATGTCTTCTATATTGATGACAGTCTCGTCTGCGGGCGCCTTCAGCACGTATGGCTTCTCGTCAAAGTCAGAATCCGTCTCTGAATACACGAAGGGAATGCCTCTGGCAGCATACTCGCGGTTCTTGAGTGTCTTGATATGTTCGATGCCCACACGATGTCTGCCCAAACTGCCGATACCAAAGTCGCATTGGTCGAAAATCTCGTCCAGTTCTTCTCCGTGTTTCTTGCCGTACAAGATGACGTATGGCTCCAGATGACGCTTTCTAATGATTTCTGTGATTTCTGCTTCTTCTACAGGTGAGAAGAAGTATCCCACCACATGGAAGTACACTTTCACATCTTGGGGTGTCGCATAATAGTTTGCCAGTCCTTTAATGACTCTGTCGAAACCATGCCATCTGTGAATCTCTGCCACACCGATGAGGTGTAGCTCATCGGCGGGATGTAGACTCTTTCTTTTCAGCCTGACCGAACCAAAATCTATCCCGTTGGAGATACGGATGGTCTGCTGTCCGAAGATGACATCTTCCTCAGAGAAGGTAACGATGGCATCTAATTCTTTTGCAAAGAGATTTCTGAACAGCTTGTCTTGGATCAGTTGCCGGCGCATTGATCTGTTGAAATACTCCTGGTCATACGGGTAGGTTGGTATCTCCATCACCACCTTCATTCCGGCCTTCCTCATCCGTCTCACCATGTGCATGGTAAACGGGTTGGCATTATGGTTAGAACGGATGTACACGAATTCAATTCCTTCTTTGATGGCATAGTCAACGATAGACCCGAATTCTGTTCTTTTCAGGATTTTGCCCTTTGTCCCGTTTCCATAGTCCGCAATAACTGTGTCATCCGCAATTCGTCTTTTCGAAAAGCTTTCATCTATATAGCAGAGGTGGGCTTCATGACCATTGGCCTTGAAGGCTTCCAGCTGGTAGCTTATCTTCTTGCTGATGCCGTTATTCGGATCAAATCCGTGGAATATGAGGAAGAGTATGTTCATCTTACGTGAGTTTCTTTATTTTACCGATGGCCCGGATGGTTGCAAACGACATTGTGGCAGGCATTATTCCAATCAGCCAAAATAGGAGGTTTGTTCCTCTATATTTCCTAAATCTCATGATATCCATTACTCTAAGTGGATGTTTGATGGCTTGCCGAATCTCGCCACTGCTGATATCTTCAGACAGTTTTGCCCGGTTCCTGATGATACCAATGATGGTATAAAACGTGTTCATCATCATCTTGGTAACCCGCGTTTCAAAATATGGTTTCCCTTTCAAAGAAATGCTTTGTTCCTTCAGATAGGACTGGTTGGAGAGGTGCTGTCTGATTTCTGTAATGTTAATGACGTCTCTTGCCTGATAATTGGAAAGCGAATCATCTCTAATCACATAGTTATAAGTGACTTTTGATAAGAAAGCGGCAGATTGGACGAGAGGTTGCATGTCTGCATTAAAGAGTACATCATCCCAGAATTTGGTTTTCCTAAATCTCAGATGGTTCTTTTTGATAAAGTCTGCTCGAATCAGGCTGTTCCAAATAAAGTTATGCAGTTTCAGTACATGTATGTTGTCGTTGGCATACGATGCTAACTTGTCTTCGCCAGTCAGGACGAAATCTTTTTGCAGAATGCCTTGTACACCGCTATTGGAAATGGGATTCCCATCCTCGTCCACAACAGCAATGGAACCATACGTGATTTCTGCGTTGGTCCGTTCAGCCTCCTTATATAAAGCAGGAATAGCGTCTTCCGCGAAATAGTCATCACTGTCAATGAGTAGAATATATTTGCCTCTGGCTTCTTCTAATATCTTGTTTCTTGCAGCCCAACACCCCATGTTCTGAGGCTGATGAATGACCCTGACTTTAATCCCTTTTGGATGACTGGCGGCTATTTCCTTAACAATGTCGACGGACTTATCAGGGGTACAGTCATTCACAACCAACACCTCCATGTCGTCGAAATCTTGATCGAGCACAGACAGCAAACAGCGTCTGATATATTTTTCTACACACCAGACGGGCATACCAACGCTAACCTGACAAGGATGTTTTATATCAGATGCTTCCATCTCCCAATGGCTTTAATGATAAATACAGAAACCACAGGTGGTAATGCACCAATCAACCAGAATCCGATATTTACAGCTTTATATCGTTTGAATCTAATCAATTCAGAAAAACCAACTGGGTGTTTCATGGCGTCTCTGATAACTTGATTCGTCAAATTCGGATGTATTTTGTCTCGGTTTTTAATTGCTCCACAGATTACATGAAACATGTGCTTCATGACTTTAGCGCATCTTGTCTCGTAATAAGACTTGCCTTTTAGTTCTTTTGTTTGCTCTTTCAAATAAGAATATACCCAAATGTATTGTTTGATCTCATCGAGCTCGATATGTTCCCGTTGATGATAGTTGGAGAGAGAGCCGGCCCTGAGAACATAATAGTAGGTCTCGTCAGGCAGTAGTACTGCTCTGGTGATCAGAGGCTGCATGTCTGTCTCAAAAATGATATCATCTGCAAAGCGAGTCTCTTTAAATCTCAAATGGTTTTTATTGATAAAATCCTTCCTAATTAAAACGTTCCAGATAAAATTATAAAGAGTTGGGCGTACGCTTTGATTGGCATAGCTTGCCAAAAGGTCCTTACCAATGAGCGATTTATATGGTAGCTTCATGTCGCCGATGCTGAAGACCACGGGCTCTCCTGCTTCATCCACAGACACGACAGATCCATAAACTGCTTCTGCTTGGTGCTCTTCTGCAGCATTGTATAGTTTCTCTAAAGCGTTGGGACTGAGGTAATCATCCGCATCAATCAAGAATATATATTTTCCTTTTGCTTCATCAAGAATTGTGTTCCTTGCAGCCCAACATCCCATATTCTTGGGCTGTCTGATAATCCTAATCATATTTCCTTTGGGGTGTGAGGCCTGACATTCTTTGATGATATCAATGGAGTGGTCTGTTCCACAGTCATCAATCACCAGTACCTCCATATCACAGTCTATGCTTTGATTAAGCACAGACAGGATACTTTTTCTGATGTATTTCTCTACACCATAGACTGGCATCCCAACAGATATTTGATAGCAACAGTGCATAAATAATGTTTTTATGTGTTATCTTTCCACCATGCTTCAAACACGTGATGTGTAACTCTCTTTTCTTCAGGAGGAAGTTTCATGTAATCCCCATAAATATTCCTTAGCCATTTGTCGTAACCTATGGGAATCTTAAAAAGATCTCCTTCGAACTCATGCAGTAATGAGCCTGAAAAAACATCCGTATCAACCATAGCGCGTTCTCTAACAACGGAATCACATATGCATCCTGCTTTAGAGGTACTCCCATAGGGGCATTGTCTGGAAATTCTATCTATGATTTCCAAAATATAATGTGTAGAAAAAGGTAAAAGAATTATCTTTCCAAGAGCATTGATAATTTTTTTTGATAATTTGCGTTGGGTGAAATTTGCTTTTTTTGTATGTAAACATTTATTAATTCGCCTGAGTTTATATAGTTGCTTTGTATTTTTAATTCCATCAATAGGAAAAATGTCAATATATACTCCAAAGTGGTCTTGATGGTATTGAGTCTCGTTGATGATAGTTCTTGTGTCATGTGCTTTGGCAAACGCGAAACCGTAATGTCTGTCGGTTTCCATTGAAATCACTTGAAAATGAGTATTTTCCTGATTGAATAGTGATATAAATTTATCATAATCTGGCCGTGGCATGGCTATATCGATATCATCATCCCAAGGTATATAGCCTTTATGTCTAATAGCACCAATCAAAGTGCCAAATGCCAAAAAGTATGTGATGTCATGTTGGTCACAAAAAACGGCAACTCTTTTCAGGATGTCAATCTGGATTTTTTTTAATTCTTGACTGCTTATTGGTTTCATTGTGATTTACTTTATTTTCCAATCATCAATCCTTCTCGTACTTGTTGAGAAGTTAACTCCTATTTTGTATAGTTTTCTCTTGTCAGACTCGAAAGACTTGGCATATTGTTTGTCTTCTATCTGCTTGAGAGCAGCCTCGGCGCTTTCATTGATTTTGAATTCGAGGATATAGATATAGTCCTTGGCTTTCATAACCAAGTCAATACGGCCATCACTCGTCTGGTATTCTACATCCACGTAGAAACCAAGCATCTTGAAGATGATATAGACAGCGTTATGAAAGTACTTCTCCTCATCACCGATAATCTGATATTTCCCATCAGCAAAGAGTGACTCAAGTCTTTTCATAAAGGCCTTTGGCAGACCATTTTCAATCTCCCGTACAAAGTTCCCAATAGCCATTGATGACTCTGATTTCTTGATAGGAGAATAATATGGGAGCAAGTATTTGGTAAAACCTTCTTCTACTTCTTTATTAGGGAAACCTAATTTGAAGGTGCTAAATCGTTCGTCATATCCTTTGATGGTCAGATAGCCACTTTGGTATATCAGAGGGATCGGGGATACCTCGTCAGAATCGACACTACTCATCAGTTGCGAACTGACTTCCTCGTTGGTCAAATGCTCCAGGGAATAGTCGTTGCGCTGCATCGTTTCAACCAATGCTGTGGGTGTTCCTGATTCAAACCAGAAACTGCGGAACTCTTGCTTGTCAAGAGCATTAAGAAGACTGAAAGGGTTGTATATGCCAGTGCTGTTCGGACGGAAATGATACCCGTCGTACATATCCTTCAGGCGGTCATAGCATTGTTCCCTTGTCAGGTTGTATTGTGCAGCCAAAGCACTTACTTCTTCATCGAGATTGTCATGAATCTCCTGCTCTGTGATACCACAGATTTCGATATAGCGACGATCCATCGAGATGTCCGTTAGATTGTTCAGTTCACTGAAGATGCTGAGTTGACTGAATTTCGTAATACCAGTCAGGAATACAAACCAGAGATATTGACTTTGGGCTTTCAGGGGACTATAGAGGTCGCGAACTCTATTGCGGACTTGTTTTTTCAAATCCAAATCGCTCATCGTATCAAGCATGGGTGTATCATATTCGTCAATCAGCACAACCACTTGCTCGCCTGTAGACTTATAGGCTTCTTGAATGATGTTTGTCAGGCGGGTGCTATAACTGTCAGACTCCTTGGGTATTACTTGATATAACTTTTCGTATTCTCTGAGATTGTTGTCAATCATGGAGTGCAGGGTTGGCAGATCAATAGTGCGCCCTCGACTTAGATCCAAATAAATAACTGGGCGTCTGCGCCATTCCTTTTCCAAAGCATCGATGGCTAATCCTTCAAATAGATCATGTCTCCCTTCGAAATAATAGCGCATAGTTGACAGTAGCAGGGACTTGCCAAATCGGCGGGGACGGAAAAAGAAATACTTCCCTCTCTCCCTCACTATTTGATAGATAAGGCTAGTCTTATCAATGTAAACCATTTGATCTCTGCGGATGTTCGCAAAGTCCTGCTCGCCTATGGGAAACTGCCTTCTCATTGCTCGTTTTTGAATTATTTTGGGCAAAGTTACGAAAAGTTGGTGAAACTTCCAAATTTATGCGTCTTATTTACTTATTTTTATTAAATTATGCAAATAGTCAGTGTGTTTGATTGAAAATTTGTACCTTTGTAGACTAAAGAGACATGGAGGCTTCAACAAAATATCGGATTGTGTACTGTACGCCAGCACTCTATTCTGCCGGTGGCGTAGAACGTGTCGTGTCCTTTAAGGCCAGTTACTTTGCAGAACAGTTAGGCTATGATGTGACGGTCATCGTGACAGAGGGGAAGGGGCGCGACTGTTATTTCCTTTTGTCTGATAAAGTGAAGGTCATTAACTATGAGTTGGGCTTTGAGGAACTTTGGCGTGCATCTTTTCTGAAAAAGGTGTTTCTCTATCTGACCAAACAGCGACGGTATAGGAGATTGCTGAAAGCCGAGTTGCTGCGTATCCGACCAGACTTCACCATTAGCATGCTTCGACGCGAGATTAATTTCTTGACGTCGATTCATGACGGAAGTAAAAAGATTGGTGAGTTGCATGTTAATCGGGCGAACTATCGTAATTTTGAGGCCAACGACTCAAATGTGTTTAAACGGCTTTTTGCACAGTTTTGGATGAAAAGCTTGGTCAGCAAGCTTAAACGTCTGGATCAGTTGGTGGTGCTGACGGATAAGAGTAAATCATCCTGGCCTGAATTATCGAATGTGTCGGTAATTCCTGATCCGATTCCAGTACAGGTGGATTGCAGAGAGAGGAACACGGAGTGTGGAGTGAATGCAAAACGGGTCGTGACGATTGGCCGTTATGCCTACCAGAAAGGATACGACCTGCTGTTACAAGCATGGGCAGAGATATCAAGAATTAGAGAATTAGAGAATGGTGAAGAGTGGACATTGGACATTTATGGGCAGGGGGATCAGACAGACTATCGTCAATTGATGGCGGAGTTGGGTATTGACACTAATCGTTGTCATCTGAATGGCCCTATAGAAGATGTGGTTAAGACCTATCATAATAGTAGTATCTTCGTATTGAGTTCCCGTTTCGAGGGCTTTGGTCTGGTTTTGGTTGAGGCGATGGCATGTGGATTACCAGTCGTGTCGTTTGATTGTCCGGCTGGTCCTGATGAAATCATCACCGATGGAGTCGACGGGCTTTTAGTTCCTTCTGGGGATGTGCATGCTCTGGCTGGGAAACTCATGACTCTTATGTCTGACGAGGACCTGAGAAAACGATTGGGTCAACAGGCGCGCCAAAGTGCACGACGTTATGAGATGGCTGCTATCGCCACGCAGTGGAAAGATTTGTTTGACCAGCTGATGACCACATGAAGAACTACGATGTGACTATAGGCATTCCTGTGTACCAGGCGGAGCAGTATCTGTCCCGTTCCCTGGAGTCGGCTTTAGCACAGACATACTCTTCAATAGAGTTTTTGCTCGTTGATGACGGAAGTACAGACGGCTCGTTGGCAATCATACAGCGCTATCAGAACAACCATCCTCGTGGTACTGACATTCGCGTTATCTCTTTTGAGCGTAACCAGGGTGTTTCTTCTGCTCGGAATCGTATCATAGACGAGGCTTCGGGTACTTATCTGTATTTTATGGATGCTGACGATACGATTGCAGACGGCACAATCAAACTGCTGATAGACAATATCTGGCGATATGAGGCAGAAATTGTCTTTGGATCGTACAAAAAGATAGGTACGGATGGCAGTCTCGAGGTGTATCAGTATCCCAATCAGCAACTATTAGGAGAGGATCAGTTGGCATCCTTTGCCTATCGGAAATATGCCGGTATTCAGGCTTCCGCCTGCAATTACCTCGTCAAGACCTCACTCCTGAGAGCGCATCGTCATCGTTTCATTGACACCGACTATTGGGAGGACTTGGTTTTTACCTTCGATTTGGTGACATTGGTGTCCAGAGCAGTCCTGTTGCCGGACATCACCTATTCATATTGGTGTCACGATAACTCTCTTTCCCGTTATCAGCAACGCCATCAGATACCGAAAGAGGAGATTCTGCGGAATGCCCGGACTATCGATCACCTGCGGGAAACCTCTGCATTATTATATAATAAGGTGTATTTCCCCAACCGCTGTTATATCATTGTGATGACGGGATTCTATATGGCTTGCAGCGTCCTGAAACGTCGTCGCGACATTACACCCGCCATTTCTGATCATGAAATCAAGGCAATGCTGACTCATCCATCAACTTTCAGACAGATCTGCCGTTTCCGACAGTCTCGACTCCGGAATCTGGCGTTGTATCTGCTTGGCAAACTTCCAGCAAGACTTTGTGTGATGTCGATCCGTTGTCTGGGGAAGTTGAAAAAGTTAGTCTAATATTTGGATATGTGTAGGAAAATGCGTATCTTCGCAGGCAAATATTAAAGAAGGCGATATGGCAAAGTGGTACGAAAAATATCTCACCATCTATGGGAAGTCCTATAAGGAGATTCCCGATGAGGTGCTTGACAAGATAAAAACGCAGTTGGCGGCGAAGCAAAGTTCAGACCCTCTGATCTCTGTGGTAGTGATTGCCTATAACGAGGAGATGCGCCTGGCTGCTTGCCTCTGGTCTTTGAGTGAACTCCAGACCAATTATCCGATTGAGATCATGGGTGTGAACAACAACTCCAAGGACCGGACAGAACAAGTCTATCAGCGGTTAGGTCTTCCCTATTTCAATGAGTCAAAACAGAGCCCGGGCTTTGCCCGTCAGTGCGGACTGGATAATGCCCGTGGCAAGTACCATTTCTGTATTGATGCCGACACGTTCTATCCTCCTCAGTATGTCGACCTGATGATGACGAAGTTATCAAGACCCGATGTGTCCTGTGTCAGTTCTTTTTGGAGCTTCTTTCCCGATGAGGGGCACTCTGCCTTAGGACTACATCTCTTTGAACTGGCGCGTGACCTGTTCTTGTATGTCCAGCATTTCAAACGCCCGGAGTTGTGTGTGCGCGGCATGGTCTTTGCCTTCAATGCCGACTATGCCCGGAAGGTGAAGATACGTACTGATATCCGACGCGGTGAGGACGGCTCTCTGGCCTTGTCGCTCAAACCTTACGGAAAGATTGCTTT
>OCTX014514836.1_pt1 | contig 13265 bp, 11 predicted proteins | sample 1539691 | NCBI WGS metagenome assembly OCTX01 (sample SAMN02144231, study PRJEB22623) | gut metagenome | biome: sheep rumen | host: Ovis aries | place: New Zealand
TTTGTAAGTCCTTTTAATTCAATCTTTTATGTCCAATCCTATGACAGGGGTTTACAAAGTGTACTCAAAAAATTTGGTGTTTCGTTCTTTATTTTTTATTTTTGCGCCATAAATATAAATAACAAAACGTAAACGAAAGATGAAAAAGAAAATGTTCCCCGTTGCGGCGAACTTCGCGCCGAACTTCGCGCCGAACTCCGCGCCGAACACCCAGCGGAACGGCGATTGGCGAGTTTTTGTAATCTGTTGCAAGCCAGCCGCTTATCCGAAAAGTGAAAAAAGTGAACTGAAAAAAAGACAATAACTGGGATGAAAAACATATATTTGCAGAAAATTACTGCAGAAACATAGTATAACCCTAAAAAGTACAAAGCAATGAAAAAGAAAAACTTAGTAATGGTTCCTGCCATACTGCTCATGATGGCAACCATGTCCGTGAGTTGCGGAAACGACAACGACGACAATCCTCAACCTGCAGAGCAACGCGAGGATAACAATCCTCAGAAAGATGGCAATGAGAGTAGCAAAGAAGGTGACGAGGGAACGACAGGCACTGTGGAAACGACGGGCACTGTGGAAATGACCGGGACGACGAAGACCGCCGTAGATGGTGAGAACGGCACCGTCAACACTTCGGCCTTCAAGCTTAACTATTTCGCTCATACGGGATGCAAGCAGGCAAATGTAAAAGGTACGCGAGCCGCTGACTCTGACGCAGAGTATTTCAAGTGTACTGCCCAAGCTGAGGGCGTGTTGAGCATCACCCATGTAAACAGCGTTTTCTGCTGCGATGCAGAAAACATGAAAACAAGGGTAGAGGCTTCGGGCAACGAGATCAGGGTTTACGAATCTTGCGACGACTCGGGAGCCAACTGCGTCTGCCCATACGACTTGTCCTACGATGTGGGGCCGCTGAACGAAGGCAAATACCGGGTTATAGTGTATAAGAACAACCAGGAATACACTTGGTTCGAGATTGTGTACAATTCGGATACTCAAGAGAACATCCTGGTGAAGTAGCAGTGGCCACCCGCTGCGGCGGAAACCCGAAAAAGGAAAACGAACACGGATACCACGGATGTAACGGATGCTTCTCTCTCACACAGAGTGAAGGGAGGAACAGAGGATTATTTTACGTTTCATTCGCGTTTCATTCACCGATATTCGCGTTAAAAGAAAAATCCGTGTGCATCCGTTCTATCCGTGTTCGTTTTTCAAACGCGAATGGCCGTGAATTATCCGTAAATTATACATTAATTATATATTTACGTTTTCATTCACGTTTCATTCACGGTCATTCGCGTTTGAAAGAAAAATATTCCTTTCCATCCGTGTTCGTTTCTTAAAACGCGGATGGGCGTTGTATTCATGTATGCGTTATTGATACTCTCGCACCTTGTTAATATTTATTTCCCATTCGGCAAAGCATTTGGTGAATTTTTGTTTTTATGTTACAATCCGAATGGTTTGTGATACATTTCAGCGAGTTTAGGTGGCTTTATTGTTGTAATTTTGCACCTTGAAAGCGAATGCCGTTTTCAGAAACCTGATATTTATTACACAAAACATAAACAGAGATTCAAACCTATGAAAAGATTAATCAGATTCGCCCTGGTGCTGACGTTCTTGGCTACGGGCTCAGCCAGTCTGCAAGCGCAGGGATTCAGAAGACCACAGCCCAAAGCCGGCAATCCGGCGCTGAAGGAAGTCTATCAGGACTACTTCAAGATTGGCGTGGCAGTGAACAAGTTCAACATTTCGGTGCCCGAACAGGCTGCACTCGTAAAGCAGGAGTTCAATAGCATCACCGCCGAGAACGACATGAAACCCGGCATGCTGCAGCCCAAGGAAGGCCAGTGGAACTGGGGCGCTGCCGACAGCATTGCCAATTTCTGCCGTCAGAACGGCATCAAGCTGCGTGGCCACTGCCTTTGCTGGCACTCGCAGTTTGCCGACTGGATGTTCGTGGACAAGAAAGGCAAGGAGGTGAAGAAGGAAGTGTTCTACAAGCGTCTGCGCGAGCACATCCACACCGTGGTGAACCGCTACAAGGACGTGGTCTATGCCTGGGACGTGGTGAACGAGGCCATTGCCGACCAGGCCTTCGGATGGCCTGGCCATCCCGCCAACCCCTATCGCGAGAGCCGCCACTACAAGCTCTGCGGCGACGAGTTCATTGCCAAGGCTTTTGAGTTTGCCCACGAGGCCGACCCCAACGCCCTGCTGTTCTACAACGACTACAATGCTGCCGACCCCGGCAAACGCGACCGCATTTACAATATGGTGAAGAAAATGCAGGAGCAGGGCGTGCCCATCACGGGCATCGGCATGCAGGGGCACTACAATATCTACGGCCCCTCGGAGGAAGACATCGACGCTGCCATCACGAAATATTCGGAGTTGGTGAAGCACATCCACATCACCGAACTCGACCTGCGCACCAACACCGAGCAGGGCGGACAGCTGCGCTTCTCGCGCGGCGAGGCCAAGCCCCAGGCTCCCTATATCTCTACGCTGCAGGCCGACCAGTACAACCGCATCTTCCGCGTGTTCCGCAAGCACAAGGACGTTATCGACTGCGTCACCTTCTGGAATCTGGGCGACAAAGACTCTTGGTTGGGCGTGAACAACCATCCGCTGCCCTTCGACGAGAACTACAACCCGAAGAATTCTTATTTCGTTATTCGCGACTTCAACACCGCTCTCGAGAATCAGGAAATCAAGGAAGACTTCCGCCCCAACGCCATGAACCAGCCCGGGCAGCAGTATCCCATGGTCAACTCTCAGGGCTATGCCCGTTTCCGCGTAGAGGCTCCCGACGCCAAGTCGGTCATCGTAAGCCTCGGCCTGGGTGGTCGTGGCGGCACGGTGCTGCGCAAGGATAAGGACGGCGTGTGGACAGGCACCACCGAGGGCCCCATGGATCCCGGTTTCCACTACTACCACCTGACCATCGACGGTGGCGTGGTGAACGACCCCGGCACCCACAACTACTTCGGCTCGTGCCGTTGGGAGAGCGGCATCGAGATTCCCGCCGCCGACCAGGACTTCTACGCCTGTCGCGAGAACATTCCTCACGGAGCCATCCAGCAAGTGCTCTTCCCCTCGCCCAGCACCGGCGGCATGCAGACCGCCATGGTCTATCTGCCGCCTACGTACGGCAAGCTGGTCAAAGGCAAGCAGGAGCGCTTCCCCGTGCTCTATCTGCAGCACGGATGGGGTGAGAACGAAACCAGCTGGTCGAAGCAAGGACATGCCGGACTCATCATGGACAACCTCATTGCCGACGGCAAAATCAAGCCCTTCATCATAGTCATGGCCTACGGTCTGACCAACGACATCAAGTTTGGCACCATACGCCAGTTCGAGGCCCGCGAGTTTGAGAAACTGCTTTGCGACGAGCTCGTTCCCTTCATCGACAAGAACTTCCTCACCAAGAATGACAAGTGGAGCCGCGCCATGGCCGGTCTGTCCATGGGCGGCATGGAAACCAAGCTCATCACCCTGCGCCGTCCCGAACTGTTCGGCTACTGGGGTCTGCTGAGCGGTGGAACCTACATGCCCGAGGACATCAAGGACAAGAAGCAGGTGCGCGTCATCTTCGAGAGTTGCGGAAGCAAGGAGAATCCCGATGGCATCAACAAGTCGGTCGAGGCCCTGAAGGCCGCCGGACTGAACGCTCACGGATTCATCTCCGAAGGCACAGCCCACGAATTCCTCACCTGGCGCCGCAGCCTCTACCACATGGCTCAGTTGCTGTTCAAGTAGTTCATGAGTTGACGGTTTACGGTTGACAGTTTGCGGTTTACAGATGATATGCTGACAAAGCCACTCTGATTGAAAGAGTAATCAGCTGTAAGCTGTAAGCTGTCAACTGTCAACCGTAAACTGTCAACTGTAAACCGTAAACCGTAAACCGTCAACAGTAAACCATCAATCTTGCCGCCAATGAAAAAGATCACTACATTTATACTCTTCACCCTTCTGTCAATGAACACGTATGCACTCACCCCATGGACCAAAGGAGCCTTCGAAACACGCCAGTACCGCAACGTGTTCGTAGAGATGGGCTACCAGCCCGAAGCCGTCGAGGCCCGGCTGAAAGAAGTGTTCAACGACGTGTTCCGCGGTCCCAACAAAGTATATTTCGAAGTGGGCGACTCCATGGGTTATGTGTCGGACATCAAGAACCATGACGCCCGCACCGAGGGCATGTCCTACGGAATGATGATAGCTGTGCAGATGGGCGAGAAAGACATTTTCGACCGTCTGTGGCGATGGAGCAAACGCTACATGCAACACCAGTCGGGGCCGCGCGAAGGCTATTTCGCCTGGAGCTGCAAAACCGACGGTACGCGCAACGCCCAGGGGGCTGCCAGCGACGGCGAGCTCTACTTCATCACTGCCCTGCTCTTTGCCTCCAACCAGTGGGGCAACAACACCGGCATCGACTACAAGGCCGAGGCGCAGCACATACTCAGCTGCATACAGCCCCGCGAGTATGAGCCCGAACAGCAACCGGGATTCCCCGCCTTTGGCCCACAGCCCAAAGGCCCGCAGAAGATGTACCTCATCGACCCCGAAACGCGGCTCATCACCTTCACTCCCGACGGTTTCGGCAACCGATTCACCGACCCGTCCTACCACATCCCTGCCTTCTACGAGGTCTGGGCGCGCTGGGCCGACGACGGTCGCGCCGACCTTTGGAACGACTGCGCCGCCCGTTCGCGCGCATTCCTCCACAAGGCCACCCACCCCCAGACGGGTCTCAACCCCGACATGTGCGCCTACGACGGTACGCTGATGAAGGGGTGGGGCGGTCGCCGCAACGGCAGTGCCAACTTCCGTTACGACTCGTGGCGGGTGCCCATGAACATTGCGCTCGACTACGAGTGGAGCTGCGCCGACCGCGAGTGGCAGCAGCAGTATGGCGAGCGCATCCAGAACTTCTTCTACGGCCAGGGCGTCAGCACGTTTGTCGATCAGTACCGTGTTGACGGTTCGCTGCCCGAGGGCGACGAGATTCTGCAGGCTGGCGGATTCCAGAAACTGCGCCACAGCATAGGACTGGTGGCCACGACGGCCGCCGCATCGGTGATGTGCAGCCACGACAAGAGCAAGGAGTTTGTCGATGCCCTGTGGAATGCCAAGCACGAGCCCTTCGACGACGGTTACTTCGACGCCTACTACGACGGTCTGCTGCGACTCTTCGCCTTCATGCACCTCAGCGGCCACTACCGCGTCATTTTCCCCCACCATCAGCCGTAAACCGTAAACTGTAAACCATCAACCGTAAACAGTAAACCGTAAACAGTAAACTGTCAACTAAAAAATACCATCCATCCCAATCAATGTAAAGTTCAACAAAGTACGTCAAATATGAAAAAACATTTTATCATCGGGCTGCTCCTCTGCGCCCATTTCATGGCAGTAAATGCCGAGGTAGATCCCAATTTCTACATCTATTTGTGTTTCGGACAGTCAAACATGGAGGGCCAAGCCACTCCAGAGGCCGTGGACCAAACGGTGGATGAGCGATTCCAAATGCTGGCCACCCAGGATTTCAGCAACCCCAAGCGCACCATGGGGCAGTGGTACACCGCCACGCCGCCCATTGTCCGCACTTGGGCCGGACTGGGCATGGCCGACTACTTCGGACGCACCATGGTGGCCGCACTGCCCAAGAACGTGAAGGTGGGCGTGGTTGATGTTGCCGTGGGCGGTATCGCCATTGAGGGTTTCATGTCCGACAAGGTGGAATCCTATCTCAAGACCACCGAAAGCTGGCTGCAGAATCTTGCCGCCGCCTACGGCAACAATCCCTACCAGCGGCTGGTCGATATGGGCAAAAAGGCGAAAGAGGCAGGCGTCATCAAAGGCATCCTGCTGCACCAAGGCGAATCGAACAACGGCCAGCAGGCATGGTTGCAGAGTGTGAAGCAGGTGTATGAGTCGCTGCTCAAAGACCTCGGCCTCAATGCCGCCGACGTGCCCTTGTTTGCCGGCGAGACGGTCAATGCCGACGTGGGAGGCTCATGCTCGCTCCACAACACCATCATCGCCCAGCTGCCGCAGGTCATCCCCACGGCCCACGTCATCCCCTCCAACGGATGCCCCTGCGCCAGCGACAACATCCACTTCACGGCCGCAGGCTACCGCACCATGGGCAAACGCTATGCCTACGAGGCGCTGCGCACCATGGGTGTCGAACCCAAGGCACAGAGCGGCTATTCGTGGGCTTCCGCGCTGAAGAACGTCTATGAACTGAAGAGTCTGGAGGATATAGAAGACATCACCCTCAGGGTGGGCGGCAGCAAGGCGCTCAAGGTTTGGGGCACCTTTGCCGACGGCCACCGCGAGAACCTCACCAACGAAGTGACCTTCAGCAGCGCCGACTTCACGGTGAAGAACGGAGCCGTGGTGGCCACGGCTGCCAAGAAGGGCACCGTCACCGCCACCTACACCGACTTCCTGGGCCAGAAACACACCCTCACCATCAACGTTGAGGCTACCGACCAAGGCCCCAACAACGTGCTGGCCATCGACAACGGTTCGGCAGGTTCGAATCTCTGGGACAAGCAGGTTCACTGCGCACTCCTCACGCCCATGACCAAGGGCAAGACCTACGTGGTGAAGGCGGCCATCCGTGCCGACAAGGGCGGCGACTGCGGCCTGTGGCCCATCTGGAACGCCAGCACCAACCGCAACCAGTGGGGCAACAGCGCCGACGTGCAGTATTTGTCGAACTATGCCGTCACCTCGACGTTCCAGGAGTACACCTGGGAGTTCAACGCCCAGTTCCCCCACGACTGCCTCCAGTTCGTGTTCGGATTCATTGGCGGCAAGATTTATTTTGACGACGTGTCGTGCATGGAAAAAGGAACCACCACCGAGATGGTGCCCAACGGCAGCTTCAATTCCGACGACCTGACGGGATGGAGCGTTCTGGGCTACACCGGCCAGCGCATCGCCATCGAAGAAGACGCCTCCACCGCTGGCATCGCCACAGTGGCCGCCTCCACAAACAACGATGCTGCCGTCTATACACTCCAGGGCGTCAGAGTGCAGCCCGCAACCCAGGGTGCCGACCTGTTGCCCCGTGGCCTCTACATCGTCAACGGAAAGAAAATCATAAAGAAATGAAATACAATCTCATAGGCAAAACCGGCATGCGCGTGTCCAATCTGGGCTTCGGAGCCTCGTCGCTCGGAGCCGTGTTTCGCTCCGTCAACGAGGACGAAGCCATCCACGCTGTGCATGCAGCCATCGACCATGGCATCAACTTCATCGACGTGTCGCCCTACTACGGACACCTCAAGGCCGAGACCGTGCTGGGCAAGGCTCTCCGCGAGATACCCCGCGACAAGTACTATCTCTCCACCAAGGTGGGCCGCTATGGCAAGGACGGTGTCAACACCTGGGACTATTCCGCCCAACGCGCCACCGAGAGCGTCTATGAGAGCATGCAACGGCTCAACGTTGACTACATCGACCTCATCAATGTTCACGACATCGAGTTCCAAGCTTCCCTCGACGGCGGTTTGCAGAAAGTGGTCGATGAGACCCTGCCCGCCCTCGTGGCCCTGCGCCAGAAAGGAGTGGTGGGCCATGTCGGCATCACCGACCTTCAGCCCGAAAACCTGCGCTGGGTGGTAGAGCACAGCGACCCTGGCACCGTGGAGACCATTCTCAACTTCTGCCACTATTCGCTCAACGACACCTTGCTCGCCGACTCAATCAGTTTCTTCGAGCACCGTGGCGTAGGCATCATCAATGCCTCGCCGCTCTCCATGGGACTGCTTTCCAGCCGGGGGACACCCGCTTGGCACCCAGCGCCCGAAGCCTTGAAGCTGGCTTGCCGCCGGGCCGCCGACTATTGTCAGGCGCAGGGCTACCCCATAGAGAAACTGGCCATTCAGTTCTCCACCAGCCTGAATCCGCAGATTGCCACCACCCTGTTCAGCAGTGCCAACCCGCAGAACGTGCTCAAGAACATTGGTTATGTGGACGAACCCATGGATGAGCAGCTGGTCGATGAGGTGCAGCGCATCATTGGCGACCAGATGTTCGTCCGTTGGAAAAACAGTTAGATTTTACAATTTGACGATTTACAATTTTACAATTATTATTTTTCGATTAACAATTATCTTTACGCGATAAGCAATGCTGATAATAGATGCTCATAGCCATCTGTGGCTCCGCCAGGACACCACTTGGAATGGTCTCGCCATCCGGACCACCCAAAACGGGCGCTCGCTCTTTTTGGGTGAGGAGGTGCAGATGCTTCCGCCCTTCATGACCGACGGGCGAAATACTGCCGAGGTGTTCCTCTCCAACATGGACTATGCCCAGGTGGCTGCTGCCGTGGTGGTGCAAGAGTTCATCGACGGCATGCAGAACGACTATCTGCGCCAGGTGGCCCGAAAGTATCCCAATCGGTTCTTCGTTTTCGGCATGGCCGACTATCTGCGCGATGGATTCTTCGAGCAAGCCCACCAACTGCTCACCGAGGACGGCTTTCGCGGCTTGGCCATTCCTGCCCACCGCCTGTTGGACCGTTCGTTGGTCAGCGACGAAATGATGCGCATGTTCCACCTCATGGAAGACCGTCAGGCCCTGCTGAGCATCACCCTTGCCAACGGCGAGCGGCAGACAGCCCAGCTGCGCGAGGTCATCGGCGAGTGCCCCCGGCTGAAAATAGCCATCGGCCATTTGGCCATGGCCAACCCGCCTGTTTCTCCACCGTGGGAGAACGCCTGCTGGCGCGAGCAAATCATGCTGGCGCGCCATGAGAACGTCATGATTGAGTCGGGCGGCATCACATGGCTCTACCACTCGGAGTTCTATCCCTTCCCCTCCGCCGTCAGGGCCATTCGCGAGGCCGCCCACCTGGTGGGCATGGACAAGCTGATGTGGGGCAGCGACTATCCGCGCACCATCACCGCCATCACCTACCGCATGTCCTACGACTTCATCACGAAGTCCTGTGAGCTGACCGACCGCGAGAAGCAGCTCTTCCTTGGCGAGAACGCCCGCCGCTTCTATGGTTTCGAGAACCTGCCTGAGCTGCCCTATATCCGCAACATGAGTGAACCGTAAACTTTGATAACTCAACTTTCCATGTTAGGTGAACAAGAAGTTACAAGAAGTTGCAAGGAGTTGCAAGACATCAGACTTTGCTCTGAGTCACCTTCCGAAATGGATTACAGGAATAAAGCTATTGTCTTGAACTCCATGCTACTACTTGAACTTCTTGAACTCCAAACAGTTGAGCGATAACGAAACTTAAAAACAGATAAAAATGCAAGCAATACAGATTAAAGCTGAACGGCAAATGGCCGTTGTCAACATCGCCGAACAAGAGATGAAACCCGACGAAGTGCTCCTTCGCCTGAAGTATGTTGGATTCTGTGGCTCCGACCTCAGCACCTACTTGGGCAAGAACCCCATGGTGCGCATGCCCGTGATTCCCGGTCACGAGGTGGGGGCCGTCATCGAACGGGTGGGGGCCGACGTGCCCGAAGGGCTGCGCCCCGGCATGACCGTCACCGTGAACCCCTACACCAACTGTGGCAAGTGCGCCTCGTGTCGGGGTGGGCGGGTGAATGCCTGCCAGCACAACGAGACGCTGGGCGTACAGCGCAACGGAGCCATGCGCGAGCTGATAGCCCTGCCCTGGGAGAAAGTGATTCCCGCCGGGCTGCTCACTCCCCGCACCTGTGCGCTCATCGAGCCCATGAGCGTGGGCTTCCACGCCGTCAGCCGGGCGCAGGTCACCGACATCGACGTGGTGCTGGTCATTGGTTGCGGCATGGTGGGCATGGGGGCCGTGGTGCGTTCGGTACAGCGCGGTGCCACCGTGGTGGCCGCCGACATCGACGACGAGAAGCTGGCCCTGGCCAAGCAAGTGGGTGCCAGCTACACCATCAACACCCAGACCGACGACGTGCATAGTCGTTTGCTGGAAATGACTTCGGGCTTTGGCCCCGACGTCGTCATCGAGGCCGTGGGCAGTACGGCCACTTACCAGATGGCCGTTGACGAGGTGGCCTTCACGGGTCGCGTCATTTGCATTGGCTATGCCAAGTCCGAAGTGTCGTTCCAGACCAAGTTCTTCGTACAGAAAGAACTCGACATTCGCGGTTCGCGCAATGCCCAGCCGTCCGACTTCAGGGCGGTCATCCACTATCTGGAGCGCGGCACCTGTCCCGTTGACCGGCTCATCAGCCGCGAGGTGACTCCCCAAGAGGCTCCAGCCGCCATGCAGCAATGGGCCGAACGACCGGGAAAAGTGTTCAGAATCCTGGTGAAATGGTGAAAAGACGGTTTACAGTTTACGGTTTACAGATGATGTGCCGAAAAACGGTAAGGTGTTTACCGTAAACCTTAACTCTAACCTTAATCTTAACCCAAACAGCCATCCGGGTGGGAAGTTAAGGTTAGCGTTGCAAACCGTAAACTGTAAACCATAAACTGTAAACCATAAACTGTAAACCATAAACCGTAAACCATAAACCGTAAACCATAAACTGTAAACTGTAAACCATAAACCATAAACCGTAAACCGAATATCAACCAAGAATAATGATGAAAAAAGCTTTCTATCCTTTACTGCTCCTGTTGCTGGCAGCCAGTTTCACAGCCTGCGGCGGCGACGAATGGCACCCCGCAGAGGAACAGATTCCTACGCCTGCGCCCACTCCCGACCCAACACCCAGCACTCCCGACGAAGGCAAGACCAAGGACCCGACGTTCACACCGCTGCATGTGGAGGGACGCTACTTCGTCGATGAGAACGGAGTGCGCCACAATCTGCACGGCTTCGCCCAGACCTACAGCCCGTGGTTTAACGAGCAGGGCAAACGGTGGAACAACTACGACGTGAACGCCTGCTTGAAATACAACCAGGGACTCATCGACAAAATTCTGGAACAAGGGTGGAAGATGGACTTCGTCCGCATGCACATGGACCCCTACTGGAGCAACACGCCCGGAGTGCAGACCACCGGCGAGAACGACATCTCGGCGTTCGACTTCGAGCGGTTCAAGCGCTATCTCGACGAGGTGTTCATCCCGATGGCCGAATATGCCATTGGGCGCGGCCTTTACGTAGTGATGCGCCCGCCTGGAGTGTGCCCCGAACGCATCTCCATCGGCGGCCCCTACCATCAGTACCTCAAGCGCGTTTGGACCTATGTGGCCCAGCACCCCAAACTCTGCAACAATGGCTACGTGATGTTTGAGCTGGCCAACGAACCCATCCAGATATGCAACGCCAGCGGCACTGCCTTGGACAACTGGAACGGGGCCGCCTTCGACGAGCGCGGAAAGCTCATCACCGATTTCATGCAGGAAATCGTCGATGCCATGCGCCGCCACTGCGACAATATCCTGCTCGTTCCCGGCCTGCACTACCAAATGCTCTACCGCACCTTCGAGAAATATCCCGTCCGCGGCTCCAACATCGGCTACGCCGTACATTGCTACCCCGGTTGGTACAACAGCGGCTACGACCGCGAAGTGGAGGTGGTTTATGACAAGTTCAAGGCCGGATGGGACAACGAAATCATGCCCATCGGGCGCAAGGCCCCCATCGTAGTCACCGAGATGGACTGGGCCCCCGAAGTCTATGGCAAGTCGTGGGGCAAGGCCATCACCGGCACGGCCGGCGCCGGTGGTTTCGGCGCCAACTTCATGCGCGTGGCCGACGAGAGCCAGAACATCAGCTGGCTGCTCTTCACCAGTCCCGAGCTGCTGGCCCAGTACGACGACGCGCTGCCCGACGGAAAAACGTTCCTCACCGACCCGGAGGCTTGCCCGCGACCCGTCTATCGCAAATACAAATACTACGCCACGCCCGAATATCACGCCTTGGTCAACAAGGCCGAATAGCGGATAAGGAATGATGCTCAAGACCTACTTTGTTTCTTCGGCAGAAAAGAATACACTAAAGCGTTATCACTCCCAGAAATTGCTCACATAAAGCACGACAATAGAAAAATATCTCCCGACAATACGAAATTATTGCCGGGAGATATTTTTTTCCGTGCCATTCGTGTTCGCTTTTCTTTTTTTCTAATCACAAAAATCTTCAAATTCGTTGTTAAAAGCCGAATTCCGCACCGAACACCCAGTGGAGCGTATATTTACTACAGTTTTTTGCCTCTTCACCGATTTTTTCTTATCTTTGCAAGCGGAACTGCAAAGCCTGTCTTCATTTATTCTATCAAACAGCCGCCATGAAAGAAACATTCCGCATCATCCACCGACACAAACGGTCAACCGTAAACCGGAAACAGTTCACCGCCCACCTGCGCCTCGAGCTGATAGTGGCCCTGCCCCTGCTGGTGCTGGCCGCCTGCGTGTCGCCCTCCGAGCGCCAGCGCATGGAAACGCTGCTCGCCGACTACGAGCAGCGCAACAGCCAATACGACACGCTCAGCATCGACATCACCCGCCGTCTGGCCGACTTCTTCAGCCGCCACGGCGACGCCCACCAGCGCATGCGAGCCTACTACCTGCTGGGCTGCGCCCACGAGACGGCGGGCGAGAGCGGAGGCTCTGAATTATAGAAGAGCCATTGGGGCTGTTTTGATAGCAGTTCTGTTGTTGACTTTTGTGGTCTATCAATATATAAAACACCAAAAGAAGCAGAGTATATGGTTAAAAGAATAGTTACAAAGATTGGATATGTCTATTGTGTGGAGATAGACAATGAGTACAAGGTGTTCTTCCAGTATGTGGCTAAAGACATGTCTCAGCTGTACAGCCCTGTCATCCGTGTCTTCAAGAAGCATTATCCCATGGATTATGTTCCCAACATGGACGAGATAGTAAAAGATCAGGTGGATTTTTACGCACACACTTTCCTGAGGTTTGGGGTTTTTGAAAACGCATGGTATAAGGTGGGCAAGCATTCTGATTTGGGTGATGTTGAGAATATCGGTTTCCGTTGGTTCAGCGAAGGGCATATAGATAAAATGACAAAATCTTATAAGTGGTACGTATGGAAGATAAATCAGGAATTTCAACATGTAGGCGAGATGACAAAAAATATAAGCATCTTGATATTGGGGTAGTAATTCCATATTTTTTCATTGTTGAAAAGATAAGAACAGGGAAATATACTTTTAAGATATTAGATTGAGCCCCAACGCAGCAAATGTTCGGTGAAACCCGTTGCGGCGGATGTTCGGTGGAACCAACGGTCGCTGGCCAAAGGGAAAAGCAATTGCAATCCACCGAAGAATGAGTATATGAATTTG
>OCTX012260051.1_pt1 | contig 13259 bp, 8 predicted proteins | sample 1539691 | NCBI WGS metagenome assembly OCTX01 (sample SAMN02144231, study PRJEB22623) | gut metagenome | biome: sheep rumen | host: Ovis aries | place: New Zealand
CCTCATCACTGATGAAATCAAGATGCCATCCGGATAATACCGCAATACCACCTGAATCATGAATTGCCTGAATCGTACGGGTTAAATCAGGATATGCAGCATATACATAACATGGTCCACCCTGATCAAAGGTTTCAGAACGGAATCGCTCTCTTGCCTCATTTTCACTGCGTGATGAATTGATGTATTTCTTAATCAGCGGTAAGTTACGAACCTGTTCATTATCGAATGCCATTTCCGTAATATCCATATCGGTAATCGTCTGGAATCTGGAATTGGACATAATTGCTTCTACATCGATCTTCAAGCCGGAGTATTCTTCAAATTTCTCAACTCTCTGTAAAGACAATTCTTTTTCTCTGGTCAAAGATTCTTTTTCCAAATCATAGAAAATTTCACTGTTCCAGTCGATATAGTAACCTAATACACGGATGCGGATATCCTGATATTGAGAATCAATTTCAACACCCGGAATATATTGAATTCCATACATTTCCGCAAATCTTACAGCCGGGGCATTTCCTCTTGCACAGTTATGGTCTGTAATGGAAATAACTTCCATACCTCTCTGGCTGGCCTGCTTAAAGATTTCTTCTACGCTGTAGGTACCATCGTCACTGTAGCTGGAGCGAATATGTAAATCAATCGGAGTAATCGATAACTGGCGTGCTTCCGTTGTACGCTGTTCTCTTGCCGGAGCAGCTTTTTTGCCCTTAGGAGCAGCTTTCTTACCCGGAATCGGTAAATCTTCATCCGGATCGCGAACTGTCGCAATACCCAGCAGGGTATCAAAAATAGACTGCTGGTTTGGCATCACCAAAACAACCAGTAAACATAACAGCCACCAGATAATGATACCGATGATTTCAAAGAAATATCCGATCAGAATAAGCGGCAGACCGATATTTAATGCCTGACGCAGTGCCAGAATCAAGGCGTTAGCTTCGCGTTTATTCTTTCTGCGAACAAACCTTAGATTCATAAATGCATATCCAATCGATTTACCTCCTGTTGTGGCAGTAATTAATCCTAATAAGATAACACTTGTCACAAACATCAGTGCAAACATGATGTAATATAAGCTGGTAAAGAAATTCGGCGGCAGAAGACCGCAAAGTATCAGTAAAAATTCAATAATCCAAATATAAACAGGTAATAAACATAAGTTTATATCGATCATAAATGCGAACATATGATCCAGATAATCCGGTATGCTCCTTCTTAATAATTTAGCGTTTTTATATCCCCCAGATCTATAGTACTGAGATTTTTTTCTCAGATAGATCGTAAAATCTTTGAGATTGTATTCTTTATCCCCCATGCAATCACAAACCTTTCCTTAGATACTATAACAGAAAAGTCCCATGAAAAAAAGAGGCATTATTATCTGCCTCTTTGCTTACGATAAAATAATCCGGATGCCAGTGCGCTCAATCCTGCTAACATCGCAAATAATCCTGTTTGTGTAGATACACCCGTATTGACACGATTAATTGCTCCCGATGCAATCTGCTGGGCCTGTTGAAGCAATGATTGATAACTTACTCCTACCGATGACATCAAGATGGAATTGATTTCATTCTGCACCGATGCCGGTAAATTATTCCATTCTTTTAAGGAACCGATAATGCGTGTGTAATTGGATGGTGTTGCTGCCGTATAAATATTTCCTGCTCCATCTTTCAGGTATCGATCTACGAAACTTTGAGCTGCTGAAGTATCTTGAGAGCTATCAGAAGTTGTCTCCATTTTTTCGACAACCGGTGCTTCCGTATCTGCGACAGGCGCTGCCTGTTCAACAGCAGGCGAAGACAGCTCTTCAATCGGAACTACTTCTTCAACAACTGGTTCAACACTCTCAACAACCTCCGGAGTTACCTCCTCCACAGGTGCGGTTACTTCTTCTAAAGTTTCAGTCTGGGCAGGTTCTGATTTTGCCAGCATCGTTAAAAGCGGAGATTCGCTCACAGATACCGGTTCAGCTATCACTTCCAGGGTTTGCGGCGCTTCCATAGCAGCTGGATATACCGCTGCCAAAACAACAGGTTCTGCACTTTCTTGAACAGCTTCCTCTAAAGCAGTTTCTGCTTCTACCGGTGCTTCTTCCGTTACGGCTTCTTCAGCCGGCAAAGTTTCAACCGGTACTTCCTCTACAGGGGCTTCTACTGCTACCTGTTCCACTTCAGCCTGAAGAGCAGCCTGTTCCATCTCGGCCTGGGCAGCTGCTTCCATTTCAGCCTGCAGAGCAGCCTGCTCCATTTCGGCCTGAGCTGCTGCTTCCTGTTCTAATATCGTTTGTACTTCCATTGCCTGATTAAAATAATCTTCATAGCTTCTATGCGCATCCGATTCAATCAAAATCGAATTGATCGCATTGGCCATATCCGGATTATTAATGCAGTAATCATCATAGAAAGGCTTACCGGCCAGAATAATTCCGTAATTATCCCGATTGACTTCCATAATCAATGCCGGTACTTCTTCGTTAAACTCGTTTAATACTCTCACCGAACAGAATACGTTAATGAAATCTTCCGGTGTATTAATAACTACATCCGGTCCCGGATAAACGACTTCCATGACCGGTTTTGCGTAAATTACACCCGGCAGTGCCATTGCGGAAACTGCCAGTGCTGCTGCGATTTTATATTCCAAGTGTTTCTTCATAAATATTACTCCTCAGAATAGTACCTCTTTAATTTTACCGTAAAAATGGTTTACGGTCTAGTCCCAGTGCTCCCTGACAAGCTTGCGTGCCATAAGATCACTTTCTTCCAGCTGGTCGTAAGTAGGATCTTCAATATACGGAATATTGTCTAAAGCGTAGAGAATACTTTCTTCTATTTGCAGGAAGGATATCTTCTCTTTTAAGAACAATTCAACGGCCTGCTCGTCTGCCCCATTAAATACGGCTCCCAAATTGCCTTCTTTTCTTCCGATTTCATATGCGGTTCTTAAAATCGGATACCTGTCATAGTCCATCTTCTGGAAGTGCATCGTTAACGTTTCCGTCAGATCCAATGGCTTATCTTCCTTTAATACCGGCCTTTCCGGGTAACACAGCGCATATTGAATCGGCAGACGCATATCTGCTGAACCAATCTGAGCGATAACCGCGTTGTCGTTATACTCCACCATAGAATGAACATAGCTTTCTCTATGAAGTACGACATCAATCTGATCAAAAGGCATTTCGAATAAATAATGGGCCTCTATCACTTCAAATCCCTTATTGACCATTGTGGCGCTGTCCACGGTGATGCGCTTTCCCATAGACCAGTTGGGATGATTTAAAGTCTGTTCAACTGTAACATCAGTAAGTTCACTTCGCTTTTTATCGCGGAAGCTTCCGCCACTGGCAGTAATAATTAATCGTTTTACATCTTTTTTATCGTTTCCCTGCAGGCATTGGAAAATAGCGGAATGCTCAGAATCAATCGGATATAACTTTCTGCCCGTCTTTTCTAACATTTTCCGTACCAGCATACCTCCGGCAACCAGAGATTCCTTGTTGGCAAGAGCTACATCAATATTTTTTTCTAAAGCTGCAAGAGTTGGTTTTAAACCTCTAAATCCTACCACCGCATTGACTAACAGATCAAAGTCGCAGTTTTCAATACACTTCACCATGGCATCACTTCCATAATATACATTTTGGGCATCAAAGACTGTGTCATCCTTTATATCGACGCCAACGGTTTGAATGGATGGAAACTCTTTGACAACAGCCGATAATTTTTTCGTCTGTCTTCCTGCGGTAACTCCTACCAATTCAAATTGATCCGGATGCTGGCGCACAACATCGATGGTTTGGGTTCCGATAGAACCGGTTGCACCTAATAATAATATTCTTTTCATTTCATCACCTTAAAAGATAAAAGGACCTATAAAAGGCCCCTTATTCTATTCAAATGGAATTGGTTTTAAATCCCAAATTTCTTCTGCGTATTGCGCAATTGTACGGTCACTTGAGAAATAACCGGATTTCGCAATGTTGATCAACATTGTACGAGCCCACTTACTCTTATCCGTATAACGCTTCTGAACCTGACGCTGTGCAAATACATACGCATCAAAGTCAGCTAATACATAGAATTCATCATTACGTAACATCAAATCGTTGTAAATTAACTGGAATTCATCCGGATTACGTGACCATGTTCCGTTCTTTAATGAATCAATCAAGCGTCTAATTCTATAGTTGTTGTGATAGATATCCCAAACATTGTATGAATTTTCTTTCTGAACTTCATGAATATCTTCTACATGCAGACCAAAGATTTCCGCATTTTCATATCCAACCTGTTCAACGATTTCAACGTTTGCTCCATCTAAAGTACCTAATGTGATAGCACCATTCATCATGTACTTCATGTTACCGGTACCACTTGCCTCTTTACCTGCTGTAGAAATCTGTTCACTGACATCTGCCGCATTTAAAAGAATTTCAGCAACGGATACGGAGTAGTTTGGAATAAAGACAACTTTTAAGTAAGCGTTGGTTTCAGGGTCAGCGTTGACCTTTTGAGCAACCATATTGATTAATTTGATGATTTCCTTCGCTAATGCATAGCCCGGAGCCGCTTTTGCGGAGAAGAAGAATGTTCTAGGAACAATACGGAAACTTGGTTCCTCCTTCATCTTCAGGTATAAATGCATAATCTGGAAGATATTCAATAACTGACGCTTGTAAGCGTGCAGACGCTTAGCCTGGCAGTCAAAGATTGAATTCACATCTACATCAATATTCAAAGTTTTCTTAACATACTCAGCAAGAATTTTCTTACGTTCCAGCTTCACTTCCATGAAACGCTTCTGGATAACAGGATCATCAACATAAGCCATTAAATCCTGCAGTTTTTCCGGATGGATCTTCCATTCATCGCCGATTGTATCATCTAACAGCTGTGTCAGCTGAGGGTTGGAATACATTAACCAGCGGCGGTGTGTAACACCGTTTGTCTTATTGTTGAAAAGACCCGGATAAATTGTTGCGAAATCCTTCATAACGCTGTCAACCAGAATCTTGGAGTGGATCGCAGCAACACCATTAACGCTGTGGCTTCCTACAATAGCCAGGTTTGCCATATGAACCTGTCCTTCTTTCAAGATTGCAACGTTATTCCATAAATGACCGAATCCATTGTGTTCAATTTCATACTTGAATCGACGATCAATTTCTTCAATGATCATATATACACGAGGCAATAAGGTGCGAACCATGTTTTGATTCCACTTTTCCAAAGCCTCTGCCATAACGGTGTGGTTTGTATAGGCAACAGTTTTCCGAACGATTTGCCATGCCTTATCCCATTGATAATCATAAGTATCCATGAGTACACGCATTAATTCAGGAACAACTAATACCGGATGGGTATCGTTTAACTGAATCGCAACTTTATCACCTAAGTTATCCAAGGAAGGATAAACACGTAAATGCGAACGGATAATCTGATCGATACCGGCACATACGAAGAAATACTCTTGTTTTAAACGAAGTTCTTTTCCTTCTTCTGTAGAGTCATCCGGATATACATTTGCGGTAATCGCAGTAACATCATTCAGATATTTTGTAAAGTTACCGGCTGTAACAGATGCTTCATCTACATCTGCATCCCATAAACGAAGTGTGTTTGTGGTTGGTGTATGGTAACCAACGATTGGTTCATCATACGGTACAGCTCTTACGATAAAGTTCGGTGTATAGTTGGTCTGGAATTTTCCGTTACCATCCATATAACCATCAATGGTACCGCCGAATTTAACACGTACAGCGTGGTCCGGTCTCCAGATTTCCCAAACGTTTCCGTTTTTCAACCAGCAGTCAGGCAGTTCAACCTGTGAATTATTTACGATTTTCTGTTTAAATAATCCATAGCGGTAACGAATACAGTTACCGTGTCCTGCTAAATTCAATGAAGCTAAGGAATCTAAGAAGCATGCAGCCAGACGGCCTAAACCACCGTTTCCTAAGCCGGCATCACTTTCTGTGATTTCCATGTCATTGATATCAATGCCTAATTCATTTAATCCTTCTTTTACAACGTCATAAATCCCAAGGTTCATTAAGTTATTCGTTAATAATCTTCCCATTAGGAATTCCATTGAGAAGTAGTATAACTGTTTGCTTTCAGACTTCCGAATAGCATTTTTTGTGATACGCCAGTTGTTTGTAGCGTAATCTCGAATCATATTACCTAATACGATATATCTCTCATCGCGATAAGTATCCTCAAAATCACGACCATAAGTCGCGGAAAGCTCTGCTTTAAAACGTTCAACGAACGCTTCTTTTGAATCAAAACGATTTGACATATTTTTTCCTCCGCAGTATTTGATATTATACTGATTAAGAAAACGTTTGACAAGTGTTTTTATTTTTTCTGCTGCCCCGAGTTTTATAAGAGTTTGTATACTACGGATGTATCCTGTATCCAGCAATAGCCTAGGCCAATTCTTGTTTCAATATATTTTGGCTTTGTATAGGAATCATTGAGCGTTTGACGCATTCTTTGAATTCGCATAGTAATGGATTCCGGTGACAATAACTGGCCCCTTTCAGCAAACTCTTCGCTGATCAATTCTTTAGATAACACTCTCTTTGGACGTTCCATAAGATACACTAACAATTCGGTTTCACCCGGGGTCATATGCAGTATCTCATCCCCGCGTTTTACTATTTTTCTGTCAATATAGTAAGAAATATCTCCGGATGTAAGCGTTTTTTCCAAACGTCTTTCGTTTGACTGCAGATCAAAAACCAGTTCTCCGTTACTGGTGAAGCCTTTCTCTATCTTGGCATGCTGCGATACCTTTGTGATAGGTTTCAGATATGTATAGCTATCTTCCTCCACCTTAAATAAATTTTTTGACTTATCTAAAACCTCTTCCATTAAATCCACTTCAACATAAACAGATAAAATTTTAAACTTTGACATATTTTTTCCTCCTCCTCTGTTTTCCGAAACAATGATAACAAAGTGATATAACAAAACCATAACAGAAAGAGAAAAAAGTAACATTTTTGTAATATTTTACTTAAATTTAATAAATCATTTTATGCTTTCTTAATATTTTCTTGATGATGTTCTAAAAAATCTAATAACGGTTTCCTTCTTACCTCGCTTTTATGATTAAGATACCATTCATAACTTAAGCCTAATCCTTCTTCCATACTCATGGTATCAGTCAATATTTGGTTTTGTTTCGTTACATCGAGGTAATATTCATAGTCATAAAACGGAAAGTATTTTCTTTGATCAATGTTTTTATACACTTCGTTAAACGATGGTTTCTTTCCTGCACAGGCATAACACAAGCTGACCCAGTCTTTAACACTGATACTATCTTTATTTCCGACATTAAAGATATGCTCCCTTGGTTTTGTTTCCATCAGGATTTCAAAAAAGCGGCACAAATCTTCAACCATAAAAAACTGAAGCTTCATACTGCCATCTTTAGGAAGATAAAACGGGCGGTTTGTCAGGGCACATTCAAATACAAAGGCTTCCCGATAGACATTGTTCATCGGTCCGTATAAATAAGGCGGGCGAACGATATAAGTATTCGGTATCATCTCAAGCAGGGCGCTCTCGGCTGCAATCTTATCCGTCCCGTATTCTTTCCAAAATATATTAGGTCCAAGAGTCTCTTCCTCGACAAAAGGCTGTTTTCCTGTTTCCGGGTATACAGCACTTGAGCTTACCATAATATATTGATCACAACTGTATAATGCTCCGGCAAAATCACGAATATCTTTTTCGTTATAAGCGGTAATATCTAACACGACATCGAAATGATGATTTTTTAAAAGCGAAGCTGCATCATGTCTGTCACCCTTTAAAACAGTAACCCCTTCGATCTGTTTATGATTTCCCCTGTTTAAAACATAGACATCATATCCTCTTCTTACCATATAATCGGCTGTATATTTGCTGACAAAAACCGTTCCGCCTGTAATCAATATTTTCTTCATATTTTCCTTTCTCCCTTACTTATATATAAAAAAAGCACAGCTTAAAGCCATGCTCTATTTCTCTTCAGATTGTGAATCGGAACTTGGAAATTTAAATACCTGTTCGCCTTCTTTAGTGACCATATATTCACCGCGGGCATAATATTTCATATAGTCCGGATTCGTTAAATTCTTTTTTGTCTGTTTCAATTCAGATAATTTATCCGCTAATTCTTGAGAAACAACTGTATTTTCAGAAATGCTGTTTTTAAGGTCAATGGTGGTCTTAAGATCTTGCACACCGGACCAAATCAACAAACCTGAACCGATTACCAGAACAGCGCTCACAAGCATACGAAGCGTTTTTTTATTAGTCTGTTTTTTCCCCTTATTTCTCATTTTAAAATATCCCCTTAACCATTATAGCACAATCACTTTTTCTGCAAAAATAATTTCTATTTTTTTACATACAAAGACAAGATGGCAATATCGCTGGGATTGATGCCGGAAATACGCGAAGCCTGGCCTAAAGTTTCAGGACGGATCGCATCTAATTTCTGTCTTGCCTCCAATGCCAGATTATCCATATGCAAGTAATCTAACCCTTCAGGTAAGCGTATCTGCTCCATCTGCTGCAGATGATATGCATCCCGCTTTGCCTTTTCGATATATCCTGCATATTTTATAGAAATCTCGATGGATTTCGCAATATCTTCATCAACAGAGTGTCCAATCCACGGTTCCAATCCCTTTATGGTTACCTTTGGTCTTTTTAACAGTTCTACAGCTGAACAGCCATGTGTTAAGTTTTCAAAGCCAAGTGAGATCAAATACTCATCGATTTCCTGCCCCGGTTTGATGCGCACATTTTCAAGTTCTTCACGAACCGTCTCAATGTTTTCCATTCTTTCCTTAAAAGCATCGTATCTGGACTGATCTACAACACCAACCTGATATCCCTTTTCCAATAGGCGCTCCTCGGCATTGTCGTGTCTCAATAATAAACGATATTCCGCTCTGGATGTGAGAAGACGATAAGGTTCCTTAGTTCCCTTAGTGCAGAGATCATCAATCATAACTCCGATATATGCCTCATCTCTTCGTAAGATAAACGGTGGCTTATGATCGCATTTTAAAGCAGCATTGATACCGGCAATCAAACCCTGACCGGCAGCTTCCTCATAACCGCTGGTACCGTTGATCTGTCCGGCGGTAAAAAGCCCGGAAACAATTTTATTTTCCAGAGACTGCTTCATCTGCAAAGGATCCACGGCATCGTATTCGATGGCATATGCATACTTTACGATCGTACAGTTTTCCAATCCCGGAAGGGAGTGCACCATCTGGTCCTGGACATCAATTGGCATCGATGTTGAAAAACCCTGGACATAGATTGTATCTAAAGATCTTGATTCCGGTTCCAAAAAGAGCTGATGTCTTTCTTTATCCGCAAAGCGGACAAGTTTATCTTCAATACTTGGGCAATAGCGGGGACCTACCCCTTTTACCAGGCCTGAATACATCGCAGAATCTAAGATATGCTCATGAATAATTTCATGAGTCTTTGGTGTTGTATATATTAAATGGCATACTTCCTGTTCATCAAAAGGAAGTACGTCCGCTTTTTTTGTTGTCTCAGAAAAGCGTAAAAAAGAATTTGTTCCCGGCTGAACCGTTGATTTAGAAAAATCTATGGTATCTTTTAGGATTCTTGGCGGTGTTCCGGTTTTTAAGCGGAAAGTTCGAATTCCGTTATTTCTCAAACTCTCAGATAAGGTATTCACAGTCCGCTGTCCTTCCGGTCCGGATATTTCGGAAGTGTGTCCTCTAAGAACATTACTTGTCATATAGGTACCGGTTGTGAGAATGACTGTTTTTGAATATAGAATCTGATCATCTTCTAATTTGACACCAATGATCTTGCCATCTTCTGCAAGGATAGAATGACATGCACCCTCAACGACATCCAGTCCTTCAGTATTCAGAAGAACATTTTTCATAAACTTTTTATATTCTTCTTTATCACTTTGAACCCGCATGGACCAGACACCGGGACCTTTTGTCGTATTCAACATTTTAAACTGCAGAGCCGTGCGGTCAGCCGCAATAGGCATCATTCCGCCAAGTGCATCAATTTCTCGTACAACGATTCCTTTGGCAGGACCACCGATTGCCGGATTGCATGGCATTGATCCGGCCATATCGATATTTAATGTAACAATGGCCGTTTTTTTATCCATGCGGCAGGCTGCCAAAGCAGCTTCAATACCTGCATGGCCGGCTCCTACGACTACAACGTCATACGACATTTAAGCACCTCTTCTCAATACTTTATTTACTAATCCATCCAATTCAACATGGAAAACATTCTGCGGTATACGCAATAGTATGGAAACACCCAGGAATACGGCTACGCTGACAATACCGTTAATTGCCATCGCAAAGAATGCCATGATTCTTGAGCCCGATACAGCAGATAATCCTAACATATTTAAAAGCGAGGATACTAACCACATCGCAAAAATCGCAACCATGATTCGTGCTACCACAATCATAGTCTTTGTATAATCGATGTTGTATCTTCCTTTTAATTCAAATAAAGTCATTAAAATAAAGTATCCATCTCCGACTACCGAAGCTAATACAGAACCCGCAAAGCCAAGCATCGCAGTCAACGGAACTAAGACAACGCCCTTTAAGATTGTGGCGATAATGAGTCTGCGAATACAGCTTTTTTTCAACTGTAAAGCCATCAATAAGTTACTGGTCACAGGATACAGCGTACCTAAAAAGCCTTCCAGAGCCAGCCAGGATAATACAAATGTACTGATTTCCAAATTATCTGTATAGAACAAAACATAGTTAATCGGTCCCGCAAATAAATAGATACAAAAAGACACCGGAATACCGATAAACAGTACAACATTTAAACAGTCCAAAATGTTCTTGCGAATCAAAGGACGGTCTCTTTTTGTTAGGGCCTCGGTGATATGCGGAATAATAGCCGCTGTAAAGCCCGGACCGAGAATCAAAGGAATAGCGGTGATTTTTACACCGACATAGTTTGTTGCCGAGATAATAGTCGTAATCTCAGCACTGGTGTAAGAATGCATCTTCAATCCAATCGGCAGTAAAATCGCGTTGTAGATCTGCTGTGAATAGCTGAATACAGCGCTGATCATATACGGAATCGCCAAAATCACAAACTGGCGTATTACTTTATTCTGACTTTGAGCAGGTGTTTTCTGCTGGGCAGCTTTTTTATAAATCGGCTTACATGCCTTCTGGTCAAAACTCACAAATTGAAGAATTGCGGCTATTGCGGCAACCGATGTAGATAAAACGGATGCGTACAAAGCCCATTGACGCTCAATTTTCAAGACATAAACCATTATGCAGCATACAGATAAGAGGAAACCGACACGGAATAACTGTTCAAAAGCCTGTGAAAAGGCATACTGCCCCATTTCCTTCAGTCCCTGGTAAAAGCCTCTAAAGGATGAAAGAACAGGAACTAAGAAGACAGCTAAAGATAAAACTCGAATAGCGTTGGCCATGACATCGGCATCCTGGGCAACCATCATAGGTGCAATCACACCCGATATCGCCATCAAGAAAATCATTCCGACAAAGCCCATCATGGTAAGTCCGGCAAGAGCAATCTTTTTCACCAACAATACGGTCTTATTGTCATCCAAAACTGTATACCTTGCGACCAGTGTGGCAACCGCAAACGGGAATCCGGATGTAAATACGCTAAGCACATAGGAATATATGTTATATGCCTGTCCGTATATACCCATATAGGTACTGGAACCTAAGATTGATGAAAAAGGAATCGCATATACAATTCCAATCAGTTTGGCGATAAACATACCGCCGGTACCGACTAAACCACTTAATATAATTGACTTTTTAACTTTCGATTCGTTATTCTCCATATATTTGTCCTCTTGAGGAAATATTATAGCACAAGATGAAAAAAACAGTTAATTATTCTGATTTTTGTCATAATTATTCATGTTAGAATATATTCGAAAATATAAAGATGAGAGGAAAATACTATGAATCCTATTTATATTCATACAGCAGATGATGCCCGTGCGATCGACTACAATACGATCCACGATATCGGCATCCCTTCTCTTGTGTTAATGGAGCATGCGGCTGCGCGCTGCACAGACATCATATTAGAGAATAGTACACAAGATGATAAAATCTATATTATATGTGGTTTTGGAAACAACGGGGCGGATGGTATGGCCATCGCAAGACTGCTTGGGCAGGCGGGTCGTGAGCCAATTGTTGCGGCACCGGATATCGAAAAAATGTCTCCGGATCAGAAAATCCAGTATGGAATTATACAAAAGCTAAATATCCCGATTGTAGATTTCGAAAGCTGCCTTTCAATGGTAAACGAGGCAGATGTCATAGTAGACTGTCTGTTTGGAAATGGATTGAACCGTGAAATAAAAGGAAGCTTTCTGGAAATGATCGATGCCATTAATCAGACAGATGCCTTAAAAATTGCGGTGGATTTACCAAGCGGCCTTCATGCCACCAGCGGACAGAGTATGCCGGAGTGTGTCCATGCGGATATTACAGTGGCATTAGACTGCATAAAAACAGGACATTTGATCAAAGATGGACGGAACTATTGCGGAAAATTAATTCCGGTAGATATCGGAATTCCCGGCGATATGCACGAAAACTATTCGCCCTCCTATCTCATCACTAAAGAACTGGTTCATCAAATGCTTCCGAAACGTTCAAATCATTCGCATAAAGGAACTTTTGGCAAGGCCTTGATGATTGGTGGATCTACATCGATGCAGGGAGCTCTGACCATGGCTGCCAAAGCCTGTTATAAATCGGGAATCGGAACTTTAACGCTATTTATCCCGGAATGCATTTATCCTGTAATCGCTTCAAAGATTGATTTTGCGATGGCCATTACAGCACCTTCTGAAAACGGCTATTTTGCCATGGAAGCTTCCCGGATATTAAAAAATGTCATTCAAAACTATGATGTGATCACAATCGGTAACGGAATCGGTCGAAATGAAGCAGCGGTTGAGCTTGTAAAGGTTTGCCTGCAAAGCGATAAACCGATTGTTATAGATGCAGATGCATGTTGGGCGTTAGGTAAGATTCCTTCCCTGTTAAAAAGGAAGTCTCCCACTATATTGACGCCTCATCTGCGTGAGATGTCATATATTACCGGTAAGGAGACAATTCAATTTCAAAACGATCCTTTTAACTGTGCCAATGATTTTTTAAAGATGTATCCGGAGTGTACCGTAAT
>OCTX012265903.1_pt1 | contig 13259 bp, 10 predicted proteins | sample 1539691 | NCBI WGS metagenome assembly OCTX01 (sample SAMN02144231, study PRJEB22623) | gut metagenome | biome: sheep rumen | host: Ovis aries | place: New Zealand
CGGCGCCAGACCGGGCGATGATCTGATTCTGACAAAACCCCTGGGAACAGGGATCCTGATGACCGCCGCGAAGGCAGAGATGGCGGAGCCCTCGGTCGTGGAACGGATCTGCGCACAGATGAAGACCCTGAATAAAGAGGCGAGGGACATCATGGTCAGATATCCTGTGCACAGCTGTACGGACGTGACCGGTTTTGCCCTGCTGGGGCACAGCTATGAGATGGCCCAGGGCAGCGGGGTATCGATTCATATAGACGCGGACCGGGTACCTTTCCATCCTGAGGCGCTTGAATGCGCGCGGATGGGCCTGATTCCCGCCGGAGCCTACCGGAACAGGGACTACGCAGGCAAAGGCGTATACGCTTCTGAGAAGGTCAGCCGGGAGCTGCAGGATATCTTTTATGATCCGCAGACCAGCGGCGGCCTCCTGATCGCGCTGCCTCATGAGTGCGCCGGGGAACTCTTGAGGGAACTGAAGGAGCGCATTCCCTGTGCCGAGCGGATCGGATGGGCGGCCAGCAGGGAAGAATACAGCGTATATCTGGAGAAAGCGTAAATACTGCCGGCCTGAGGCCTGATGTGCGGAGGGCTGTGACAGCAATATGCCGGGGACTTTCTGTTAACTCCGGCGGACGCTTTTGTTATCGGCTTTTCGATTCCGCCATGCCGGGATGTTCCGGCAGAAGAGAATCCTGGTGGAAAAAGTAAACAAATCGTGATATGCTGAAGAAGCATGTCAGCAGGATACAGATCAGCGCCTCTGCGGCAGTTGCGGGGGCGCTGATCTGTTTCGGCATCAGGGCATTTCTGACAGCAGGATGTTTCAGTATCAGGACTTTTCCGGCTGTCATGCTGATATGGCAGGATTCTGCATTTTCCGGAGGAATCGGGACTTATGAAAAAATCAATTGCCAGGCAGCTGGCGGTCATGTTTATCAGCCTGCTTGTCCTGGTCATGGTGGCGATGCTTTTCGCCAATAATGTTTTCCTGGAACGCTTCTATGAGGTCAGGCTGCGCAGTATTCTGACCCGGGCTTATACACTGGTCGACGCCCACATCGGGCAGGACGGCATTGATGAGAACTATTTTCAGGGAGATTTTACCGAACTGGAGCGCTCGGGCAATATCAGCCTGGTTGTACTGAACCTGGATTATGAGCCGGTGATCGGGGACGGAGACCCGGAGGACGTGGTCATGGCCGGCAGGCTCTATGCCTACAGCATGGGTTTTGACAACGATGACGCTCAGATTCTGGAAGAGACGGATTATTATACGATCCAGAAAAAGACAGACAGGCGCATGGAGAGTGAATTCCTTGAGATCTGGGGAATTCTGGAAAGCAGCGGCTTCCACATCATCATGCGCATACCGATGGAGAGCATCCGGGCAAGCGCCAGAATTTCCAGCGAGTTTATCCTCTATACGATTGTTGTCGCGATCTTCATCAGCATCATCATGATCGGCTGGATGAGCAGACGGATCGCGAAACCGATCCGGGAGCTGACCTTCCTGTCGGAACGGATGGCAAATCTGGATTTTGACGCCAAATATACCAGCGGCGGGGAGAACGAGATCGGCCAGCTCGGGGAGCATTTCAACCGGATGAGCGAGACCCTGGAGACGACGATCTCGGAACTTAAGACCGCCAACAATGAGCTGCAGAAAAACCTGGACGAGAAGATAAAGATGGATGATGAGCGCAGGGAATTTCTCTCAAATGTTTCCCATGAGCTCAAGACGCCCCTTGCCCTGATACAGGGATATGCGGAGGGACTGAAGGACTGCGTCAATGACGATCCGGACTCCCGGGATTATTACTGCGACGTGATCATCGATGAAGCCGGGAAGATGAATACCCTGGTCCGCAAGCTTCTCACCCTCAACCAGCTGGAATTCGGTGAGGATGTGGTCGAGATGGTCCGTTTTGATCTGGCGGACCTGATCAGGGGCAAGGTTTCCTCCACGCAGATTCTTGCCGCCCAGAAGGAGGCGGAGCTTGCCTATGAGGGGCCGGAGACCCTCCCGGTCTGGGGAGATGAGTTCAAGGTTGAGGAGGTCCTTACGAATTACCTGAGCAATGCGATCAACCATGTGGAGGGGGAAAGGAAGATCGTGATCCGGGCAGAACGCACGGAGGGGAGCGGGAAAGTCCGCGTATCTGTTTTCAACAGCGGCGAGCCGATCCCTGAGGAAGACCTGAATCTGGTCTGGGATAAGTTCTTTAAGGTGGACAAGGCCAGGACCAGGGAATACGGGGGCAGCGGCGTCGGCCTGTCGATTGTGAAGGCGATCATGGAGTCCTTCCATCAGGCTTACGGCGTGGAAAATGTTCCGGGCGGCGTGTCCTTCTGGTTTGAACTGGAGGATGCTTCCGGCAGCATGGAAAATGAGGAGCAGGAAGAAGCTGCCCGGCAGGACGCGCAGCCTGCAAAAAGACCCCCAAAGGCTCCGAATGTCCCGATGGACGGGGAATGGGTCAGCGCGGAAGACAGATGAGAACCCAGATGATAACTCAGATGAGAACACAGATGGTGTGCGTATAGAACCACATTTTTTGCGGTCACATCACAGACCGTATCATTGGAGTGAATATGAACATGGACAGCGGGTATCCGATTATTGTGGTCGGCGGAGGCGCCGCCGGCATGATGGCGGCCTGCGCGGCCGCCGGGGAAGGGGCGAAGGTGCTGCTTCTTGAAAAGAACGATAAGCTGGGAAAAAAGATCTATATCACAGGGAAGGGACGATGCAATTATACGAACTGCTGTGAGACGGAGGATTTCTTCCGGCATGTTCCCTGCAATCCCCGTTTTCTGTATTCCAGTATCTACGGCTTTGACCCCCGCGCGGTGATGGACTGGTTTGAGGCAAGGGGCCTGAAGTCGGCCGTGGAGCGGGGAAACCGCGTATTTCCGGCAAGCAGCCATGCTTCAGACGTCACACGGACGCTGGAGAAGGAACTGAAGCACCTTCATGTTGAGATCCGCCTGAACTGCGAGGTCAGGGAACTGCTCAGGGAGGAGGGAACTGAGAGGAGGGTTTCCGGAGTCCGGCTCGGGACCGGGGAGATCCTGCGCGCGAAGGCGGTGATCCTTGCCACCGGAGGAATGTCCTATCCTTCCACCGGTTCAACCGGGGACGGATACCGTTTTGCCTCTTCGGCAGGACATCAGATTACAGAGCTTTCCCCATCCCTGGTTCCGATCACGGCAGCGGAGGCGGATATTCCCAAAATGCAGGGCCTGTCCCTGAAAAATGTGCGTTTTCTGGTTCGCGACGGCAGAAAAATCCTCTTTGATGACTTCGGAGAGATGATGTTTACCCATTTCGGGGTGACGGGACCTCTTATTCTCTCCGCCAGTGCGGATCTTCAGAAGCAGATCGGCAGAAAGCCCCTCAGCGCGGAGATCGATCTCAAGCCCGCCCTCTCCGAAGAAAAACTGGATCAGAGGGTCATAAGGGATTTTGAGCTAAGCAGCAATAAGGTTTTCCGCAATGCAATATCGGGTCTTTACCCGGCCCGCATGCAGCCGGTGATCATCGGCAGGTCCGGAATCCCCGCGGAGAAAGCGGTGCATGACATCACGAAGGCGGAGCGGACGGAACTGATCCGGGTTACGAAGCATTTTTCACTGACCCTGACAGGGCTCAGGGGATTTCAGGAGGCGGTGATCACCCACGGCGGAGTGTCGGTGAAGGAGGTGGATCCCTCCACCATGGAGTCCAGAATTCTGCCAGGTCTCTATCTGGCGGGCGAGCTGCTGGACGTGGACGCTTATACCGGCGGATTCAATCTCCAGATCGCCTGGGCGACAGGCCATGCCGCCGGAACGGCGGCTGCGGAGAAAATATGTCGGAACTGAACCTGGTGTTCGTGAATGGTAACACCTGGTGATCTGCAGAAAGGAGCAGAATATGAGTTTCAATATCGCAATAGACGGCCCTGCGGGAGCCGGAAAAAGTACTGTGGCCAGAAAAGCCGCCAAGGAGCTTGGCTTCATCTATGTGGACACCGGAGCCATGTACCGGACGATTGCCCTGTATATGCTGCGGGAGCATGTGAATATCGAGGATGAGGAAGAACTTGCCCGGGCGCTTGACCGGATATCGGTCAGCCTCCGTTACCGGGACGGGATTCAGCATATGTTCCTGAACGGGGAGGATGTCAGCAGCCAGATCCGTACGCCTGAGGTATCCGCGAAGGCTTCGCTCACATCGGCAAAAGCGGCTGTAAGGGCAAAGCTGATAAATCTCCAGAAGGACCTTGCCGCGAGAGAAAATGTCCTGATGGACGGGCGTGATATCGGAACCTGCATCCTTCCGGATGCCCAGCTGAAGATTTTCCTGACCGCCAGCGTGGATGAGCGGGCCCGCAGAAGATATCTTGAGCTGAAGGAGAAAGGGGAGGACTGCGATCTTGCTTCGATCCGGGAGGAGATCGCGCTGAGGGATTACAGGGATTCCCACAGGGAGAGCGCGCCTCTGAAGCAGGCCGGGGACGCCGTACTGCTCGATACATCGGATATGGACGCGGATGAGGCGGTGAGGCGCGTGGTGGAACTGGCAAGAGAGCGCATGCGCGTATCATAATCCGTTTATGCAAGAGGTTGAGTATGGGATATGAAAAGCAGCAGGACGCGGCAGAAAGAATCCTCCGTCTGGAGGAACTCGCCGGAGATGAGAGGAACGGGCTTCCCGGCAGTCTCTGGAAGTCTCCGAAAGGGGATTTTGCCGTCTACACCGCAAAAAGCGCCGGCTTCTGCTTCGGCGTGCGGCGGGCGATCGATACGGTCTACCGGGAAATTGAAAACGGACAAGGGCCGATTTATACTTATGGCCCGATTATTCATAATGATACGGTTGTCAACGACCTGGCGGCCAGGGGCGTCAGGGTGCTCCGTTCGGAGGAGGAACTTGACGATCTGCATGACGGGACGGTGATCATCCGTTCCCACGGAGTGGCGGAGCGCATTTACAGGAAACTGGAGGAGCGGGGCCTGCAGCTGGTGGACGCGACCTGCCCCTATGTGCGGAAGATACACCGTGCTGTGCAGGAGAAGGGAAGAGACGGCTATGAAGTCGTGATCATCGGCAATGCGAGCCATCCGGAGGTGGAGGGAATCCGCGGCTGGTGCAGCGGTCCGGCCAGCGTGATCGAGACGGAAGAGGAAGCGCGGGCCTGGAAAAGCGCCGGGCAGCTTCCCGTATGCATCGTCAGCCAGACGACATTTCATCACAAGAAATTTTATAAACTGGTTGAAATTATCAGAGCTTTGAGGTATGATAATCCTGTCGTATTGAATACTATATGTAATGCAACGGAAGAAAGGCAGACAGAAGCCAGGTCGATCGCTTTACTCGCGGATGCGATGATAGTGATCGGTGGTAAGCACAGTTCAAACACACAGAAGTTATATGAGATTTGCAAAAAAGAGTGTAATAATACTTTTTTTGTTCAGACTTTCGATGATTTGAATCTTCGGCTAGTGCCATCCAGGGGCATCGTAGGTATTTCAGCTGGGGCTTCCACCCCTAATATTTTAATCGAGGAGGTTTCAAAATTATGTCAGAAGACAATTTTGAACAGATGCTGAATGAAACTTTTAAGCCGATCCATACAGGTGAGGTGGTCGAAGGCGAAGTCATCGACGTAAAGCCGGATGAGATTATTCTCAATATCCATGGGAAGTCCGACGGTATTATTACGAAGAGTGAATATTCGAATGATTCCAGCATTGATCTGACCGAAGTGGTTCATGTCGGTGATACGATGGAAGCGAAGGTTATGAAAGTCAATGATGGTGAGGGCCAGACGCTTCTTACCTACAAGAGACTTGCAGCTGAGAAAGGCAACAAGAGGCTGGAAGAGGCGTTTAACAGTCATGAAGTTCTGAAAGCACCGGTAGTTCAGGTACTGTCCGGCGGCCTTTCCGTGGTCGTTGACGGAGCACGTGTTTTCATTCCGGCATCCTTAGTGTCTGATACTTACGAGAAGAATCTCGAGAAGTACAAGGATCAGGAGATCGAGTTCGTTGTAACCGAGTTCAATCCGCGCAGACGCCGCATCATCGGCGACCGCAAGCAGCTGCTTGTAGAGCGTAAGAAAGCGATGCAGGAAGAACTGTTCTCCAGAATCAGCGTCGGCGACGTTGCAGAAGGCGTTGTAAAGAATGTTACCGATTTCGGCGCATTCATCGATCTGGGCGGAGCAGACGGACTGCTTCATATCTCTGAGATGAGCTGGGGTCATGTGGAGAACCCGAAGAAGGTCTTCAAGGTTGGCGAACAGGTCAGAGTTCTGATCAAGAATATCAACGGCGAGAAGATCGCTCTTTCCATGAAGTTCCCGGATGAGAATCCGTGGCGCAACGCTGCTGAGAAGTACAGCGTCGGCACAGTAGTCACCGGAAGAGTTGCCCGTATGACCGATTTCGGAGCATTTGTTGAACTTGAGCCGGGCGTTGACGCTCTGCTTCATGTATCCCAGATCTCCCGCGAGCATGTTGACAAGCCGTCTGATGTTCTGAAGGTGAACCAGGAGATCGAGGCGAAGGTCGTTGACTTCAACGGCGATGGCCACAAGATTTCCCTGAGCATGAAGGCTCTTGAGCCGCAGGCACCGAAAGCGGAAGAATATCCGGAAGAACAGACCGAAGAGTAATTTCGGACAGAAGAAAAGATGAACCGGGAAGCGAAAGCTTCCCGGTTTTTTTCGCGCTCATTATTTATCCATGAATGCGGCGCGGACCAGAGAATGGATGTAGAAAGAAAACAGATCCGGATTCTCTGAAGGCTGCTTTTCCCATTCGAACCAGGAAAGCCGGTCCCTGCAGGCGTCGCGGAAGGCCGGCTGGCAGAGTTCCGCCGGCTGGGGGAGGAAAAGCCCCTGCTTTTTTACATAACAGTTGTCGGCAGATGCCTTTCTGCGGTGCGAGGGATCGACGAAAGCTGCTACAGATCTGTGCAGAGCGGTATCCTCTTCCGGAAGATAGTAATAATTCTTATAATCCTTAAAGAAATGGCGGAGGGTGCCTTCACGGAAGGGAATCCGCAGCCGAACCTTAGTCCCCTCCGCGGATACGGACCAGATTTCCCGGCCTCTTTCAAAGGGGATGTCCTGCCCGGAATGCGCACAAGGATTGCCGTGCCGGACGATGTTATCGTCGTCCGGGCATTTTCCGGAAGGATCGCCGCGCAGGGCACCGGTACCGTTTTCCGGGCAATCCCCGGCAGTCTTTTCAATGGCAGCGCCGGCAGAAATCTCCCGGCAGATTGCGGCAGATTCCGGAGAGCAGCTGACGTGGCTCCGGACCGGGACCGGCACAGGCAGATCCAGACAGAAGGACACGTTCAGATCATCTTTTCCCCGCACCTCTGTCTGCAGTCCTGCAGCGGCTGCAGGAGACATGCTGTCCAGCAGAAGGGGGTAGGACAGCAGCGGAGTGAGCTTCAGCATTCCCAGAACGTCCTCATAGTTGTGGAGCAGAAGCATGGAGAGACGCTCCCGGTTCCGGTCCGCTTCGGAGAGGATGTCCCGCCTGTCTCTGTAAGATCGATACACATCGATCAGTTCTCCTCCCGACCAGCGGTCCTGCCGTTCGATTCCGAGGAAGTCTTCCACTGTTTTCTGGTTCAGTTTTTTCAGCCCCAGCATCTGTTTCAGGGGACGGATTTCCCGGTACAGATCCAGTGTCTGCATGCCTTCCAGGGGTGATGGCATACCGAGCGCCTCAGCCCGGCCCTTCAGGTATGGGATATCAAAGCGGTCGCCGTTGAACTGGACCAGTGTGCTGCAGTTCCTGCAGAGCCTGCTGAAAAGAGCAAGTATTTCTGCCTCCTCAGAGCCTGCTTCTGAAAAATACTGATATACGGTCCACGGCGCCTCTGCCCTGTTCTCCTCTGCGGCAGAAGGATTTTTAACCGCGGCTCCGATCAGGTAGAGATGGGAACGTGCAGGACTCAATCCCGTGCTTTCAATATCAAAATAGAGCGTTTTTTCCGGGTTCAGGCCGTATGCAGTCAGGTAACGCTCATCGCATACGGCATCATACTGTTTTATAATCATGCCAGTATCATAGCACAGAGTGAGACGCTCTGCAAAAGTCCGCCGCGCGGAATTCCTGCTTCGCAGGCTTTATTTGAAATTTAAAAACTGTTATTCTGCAGGCACAATGAACCGGAAGCTGATTTCAGACAGGCCGTGAATAGAGCAACGGCATTTACGGGTATAAAGACAAAGCCGGGGAGATATGCTATAATTATGAAGTTTGCAGAAGGCAGAGCAGGAGGATTGGACGATTATGAAAAAACCAGTGCTGGTAATCATGGCCGCAGGCATGGGAAGCAGGTACGGCGGTCTGAAGCAGATTGATCCCGTGGACCGGGAAGGGCATATCATTATGGATTTTTCCATTTATGATGCGCAGAAAGCAGGCTTTGAGGAAGTTGTTTTTATCATCCGCCGGGAGAATGAACAGCTTTTCCGGGATGCGATCGGGGACCGGGTGAGCAGGAAGATGAAGGTAAGGTATGTCTTTCAGGAACTCTCCGATCTTCCGGAAGGTTTCGGTGTACCGGAGGGGAGGACAAAACCCTGGGGCACCGGCCACGCAGTGCTGAGCGCGGCTTCCGTGACGGACGGGCCTTTCGCTGTGATCAATGCGGACGATTATTACGGAGAGCATGCTTTCCGGCTTATCTACGACTATCTGGTGAAGATGCAGGAGGAAAAGCGTCATGACCAGTATGTGATGATCGGTTATCTGCTGAAGAATACGCTTACGGAGAACGGTTCTGTGTCCAGAGGTCTCTGCACCACCAGTTCGGACGGTTATCTGGAGACGATCGTGGAGAGAACCAGAATCATCCGCACTGAGGAAGGCGCCGCTTTCAGCGAGGACGACGGGGCGAGCTGGACCGGTGTGGATCCTGATTCCATTGTGTCGATGAATGTATGGGGATTTCCTGCGGATTTCATGAAGGAACTGAAGGAGCGTTTTCCTCTTTTCCTCAGGGAGAATCTGGAAAAGAATCCTCTGAAATGTGAGTTTTTCCTTCCCTTTGTGGTCAATGACCTGATGCGGGAAGGGAAGGCGCGCGTCCGGGTGCTTACAACGCCGGATATCTGGCACGGTATTACCTACCAGCAGGATAAGGCCGATTTTGAACAGGCTGTGCAGGAACTGAAAAACAAGGGCGTATATCCGCAGGATTTCTGAAGCAGAGAGACTCGTGAACAGGAACTGAGCAGAAGACGGAGATAATTGACAGGATGGGGAACGACAGAGACAGAGATTATCTTGAAAAGCAGGCTGTGATAGAGCGATTGAGAGAACAGGGATTCCGTATTACCAGACAAAGAGAGCGGATTCTGGATGTGATTCTGGAGGGCAGCTGTACTTCGAGCAAGGAGATCTACACTGCTGCCAGAAAGAAAGATGCCTCCGTAGGGTTTGCCACGGTATACCGCATGGTGAACCTGCTTGAAGAGATCGGACTGATCAGCAGGAAGAACATGTACAGGATTCCGAGACATTTCTTTTCCAATGACGGTTATTTCTGTACGGTTCAGATGAGCGATCAGACAAAGTTCAGCTTTGACGCGGAGGAGTGGAAAAAGATTATCCGGAGCGGATTGAAGACCTGCGGATATCTACGGGACGGCAGCGCAGAGGTGACAGGGATATCGATCTCGGATGCGGTGATTAAAGATGCGGGGCAGCGCGGCTTTGAGCCGGCGGATCCCGGGGACAGCTGTACAGACAGTTAAGAATGATAAGCCAGCCGGCACGGAAACGTGCCGGCTGGCTTTGTCAGAGACCGGAGAATAGATGGCTTTATTTTCCCGCCTGTCTGACTGCCCGGAAGACCTGGGGAAGAAAGCGGGGGATATCCCCTGCCAGCATACTGCAGCTTCCCAGTGTATCTGCCGCGGCGTCACCGGCAAGACCGTGCAGGCATACGCCTGCCCTCGCGGCATCGAACGGGGTCAGGCCCTGTGCGAGGAGGCTTCCCACGATTCCGGTCAGGGTATCTCCGGAGCCGCCGGTGGCCATCCCTTCATTACCGAAAGTGCTGATCATGGTGTCGGATCCGTCTGTGACAACGGTGCGGGCACCTTTCAGAACAAGAATGCAGCTGTGTCTGCGGCTGTAGCTTTCCGCTGCCGGAATCGGCAGCGCGGCGGCTTCAGCAGCGGGACAGCCGGCAAGTCTTCCCATCTCGCCGGGATGAGGCGTAAAGACAGCCCGGTTTCCGGCGAGGGGAATCAGTTCAGGATTCTCAGCCAGAAGATTCAGCGCATCCGCATCGATGACCAGGGAGCCGTGCCAGTCTCTGAGAACCTGCGTGAGCAGCTCCAGGCTTCTGGCTGTTTTGCCCAGCCCCGGTCCGATGGCGATGGCATCCGCCCAGTTCAGCCAGGGACGGAGGTCTTCGTCCCACGGGACAAACAGGGCTTCCGGCAGCCTGCTCTGGATGATCATCCGGTTCTTTTCGTGGGAGCAGATACAGACCAGGCCGCATCCTGTCCGGCAGGCGGCCTCACCCGCCATGACGGCAGCCCCTGCCATGTTGTCCTTTCCCGCTATAAGGAGCAGTTTTCCGTATGTTCCCTTGTTTGCGTCGGATCTGCGCCTGGGAAGGAGTGACGCAAGGTCGGATACCTCCGGTACGCAGACAGGTTCCCGGCTTACGGGCAGGCCATCTGATGCTCCTGTATCAGGATCTTCTGCACTGCCGGGGAGATCTTCTCTGCCTTTGCCGTCATTGCCGGAGAAGGCTCTGTCTGCGGAAGAGGCGCAGGAAAGGCCGATGTCGGTTATCCCGACGTCGCGCAGGATCAGCTCACCGCAGTATTCCGCTCCCGGATAGAGAATCTGCCCGATCTTGCGGAAGGCAAATGTTACCGTGCAGTCTGCTCTGACCGCGGTACCGCGTACCTGCCCGTCATCGGCGGAGATGCCGGACGGAATATCGATGGAGATCACGGGGGTGTCCATCCGGTTCACAGCCCGGATCAGATCGGCGTAGCGTCCGATGATATCCCGGCTCAGCCCGATCCCGAACAGCGCGTCTGCGATCAGGTCGTAATCCTTGAGCGGCGCGTCATCCGGCAGAAGGGTGCCTCCGTAGTTTTCAAAGATCGCGCATTCCGTGCGGGTCTGTTCTGTCATGGACGCGTGTTTCCCGACAAAGAGAACATCCGCCCGGATGCCTTTCAGAAGCAGCAGGCGGGCCAGGGCGAAGCCGTCGCCCCCGTTGTTGCCGCTTCCGCACAGAATAAGAACGCGGCGGCAGTCCGGATATCTGCTGCAGATAACGTCAAATACAGCGAGCGCCGCCCGCTCCATGAGGACCAGGGACGGAACCCCCATGCGTTCGGTCGTCAGACGGTCACATGCCTGCATCTGTTCATGATTCAATACATAATACATCGCTTTGCCACCTCCCACAGGAATTTTTGTCCGCAAACGGTATTCTTTCAGCTGCTCTTATGAACTAACCTTTTCCAGACTCAGCTACTGAGATTTTAGCATAGAAACAGCAAGAATACGACGCTGTTTTCTTTCATTGACTGACCGGCAAATGAATGATAACATAAGAAAAGCCGTTCGGCGGCTGTGTTAAAGCCCTGCACAGGCGGGATGCTGCTGCATTATATCAGGTGAAGGGAGGCCTGCTTTATGCTCTGCAGCTTAAGAACCGGGATAACAGGGAAGACAGGGAAATACTGGTGAAATTGAGGATTACAGCAGTGAGAAGAAACAGAACCGGGATCCGGTGCCGTGTAAAGTCCGCATACAGAAAGCTGATGCGGCTTTGTTTCCGTCATCCGGCACCGGTTTTTTCATTTATTCTGGCGGCAGCGCTGCTTGCGGACATGTCATCGCAGGCAGCTTTATTTGCGCTGGGAAAAGAGACCGCAGCTGAGACAGGCAGCCGCCCGGAGAATGGAGCGTTTTCAGCTGAAGGCGGCTTCCTTCTTTATGGGAGGGCCTGGGCGGACCCTGAAGATGATGCTGAGGAAACGGAGACGGAGCAGAACTTTGCAGAAATGCATAATAATACTGCAAAAGAGGATCGACACACAGCAACAGACATTCCGGCCTATATATCCGGCACGCCGGACCTTGCAGCCGAATTATCCGGCAGCAGGGGCTCTGCAGGTGAGTCCGGCGGTATGAGCCGGGAAGAGCAGATGTGCAGTATCAGTGAGACGGAAGAAGGTCCGGCAGCACAGTCAGGACCGCAGATCGATGTAAGCGATGAACTCTTTCTGGTCCTGCCGGAGGATATGGAGGCAGATACGGAAGAGGGATGGGAGCCCGGGGATGACGGCTGCCTGACAGTCGGCATTGCCGGCAGCAGCTATCCCTTTGCCTGGATACCGGAAGACGCGGTTTATCCCGATTATACAGAGTTTTCCGGCATTGACCTTGACACCGCCGTCCAGATTGCTGCGTATCTGCACATGCTTCTTCAGTTCCGTGCATACGCTTCAGAGAAAGAGGCGATGCAGGCCCTGCTCGCAGGGGAAGTTGACCTTGTGATGGGAGGGATTCTTCTTGAGCGCTATGAAAACCCGCGTCTGCCCGGAGGCCTTGTGAAGCTTGGAAGATGGGGGGAGGAAACGGAAGGAATCGCATTTACCCGGCCCTATCTCAGTTATCAGGCGGTGGTTCTGGCAAAGGAGGAAGAACCTTCTGTCACCATGCCCTATCCTTTCGCGCTGCAGGGAAAAAAAGCCGGCGTGCTTTCTCTCTTCGGAGAGGATAACTGGACTTCCCATTATGACCTTCCGGGAAGCGGGATTACGGTCTACAGCTCCGACTGGGATGCGCTGCAGGCCCTCAGATACGGGGAGATTGACTGCATTATCACCGGCCGGAGAATGGCTTCGAAGCTGATCCGGCTCCAGGGCGGAGTATCCGTTCAGACCGGCAGCCGGGCGGTCTGTCTGTTTGAGGACCATTATGTGGCGGCTGTCCGTTCCGAGGATGAGGCCTTCCGGGAAAAGCTGAGCGGCGCCATGGAAAGCCTGTGCCTGAAGCGCAGGGGCGGGATCCTCATGGAGGAGATCCTGCGCAGATATGAAGACTCATATGAACTGCCCCGTTATCCCGCTTACCGTTCGGTATCCCCTGCTGTGCGCAGCTTCAGAATGCGCAAGCTTGCCCGGACCTTTTCCCGGAAAGCCTGTTCGCTTCTCACTGACGGATCAGAGAAGATGTAAAAAGGACTTGACAAATAGATTGAG
>OCTX012233887.1_pt1 | contig 13257 bp, 10 predicted proteins | sample 1539691 | NCBI WGS metagenome assembly OCTX01 (sample SAMN02144231, study PRJEB22623) | gut metagenome | biome: sheep rumen | host: Ovis aries | place: New Zealand
CGCACCAGCAGCAGAGCGATGATCCCGCCGATGGCGATGGCTGCTACAGCCGCAATCAGGAAGCTTCGTGCCAGCACGGTCATCCCCTGCATCAGTTCCGCCTTGCTGGTTGCGATGCCTACATACCAGCCGGTGTTTGTCATCCTGGAGATCACCACGCCGCGCTCCACACCGTCGTAATCCTTCAGGTAGACCGTCTCATGGGAATCGGAGCGGAGCTTTGCCAGTACCTCGCCGTAAGGTGAATCCGGTACGTCCATTACGCCGAGGGGAACGTCGTCGAAGGCGTAGGCCTCATTGGGATGCACGACCATTCCAAACTGCTGATCCACCAGAAAGGCGTAACCGTTCTTTGCCACGTCAGCTTCGCTGATGATTTTCACCAGAACGTCCACAAAAATGTCCGCGGCGAGCACACCCTGCAGCCGGTTATCCCGGTAAACTGCCCTGGAAATTGTGATGACCGGCATCCCGCTGTCTGAATCCAGGTAAGGGGAGGAATAGTACAGTTCTCCGGTCGCGGCAGCACGGATATACCATTCCCGGTCATGCACATAATCCACTGTACCGTCCGCGACGAAGCCGGAGGCGCAGGCCATGTGGTTATCCGGGAAGGTGAAGTAGATATCATAAATCTGCCCATCCGTGTTCAGAAGCTCATAGGTTTCCGCAAGATAGGCATGGAATGCTTCCTGTGTATCATCATTTTTCCCGGAAACCGTGATGGATGCCGCGATGGCATCGACAAGCCTGGCTTTGGAATTGACCCAGGAGGAGAGCTCCTGGGCATACTTGTCCGCCATGACGCTGTAATTGGCTTCGAGCTGCTCGGACATGCTGCTGCGCGCCCTGAGAAAACTGACCAGCAGCAGCGCGCTGACGCTGACCAGCACGGTCATGATCATCAGCAGCAGCGTTTTTGCGCGGCTTTTTTTCGCGTCCTTCGTCTGCATGTTGCGCTCCTTTACCTCAGCATTCTCTCAGGCGAAAATCCGCATCTTCCTCCATCATCTGCAGCATGATATCCGCAAAAGCCGGATCGAACTGGGTGCCTTTTCCTGTTTCAATTTCTTTTTTGACGGCTTCCTGCGAGAGCATTTCACGGTAGCTCCGGCGGCTGGTCATCGCATCGTAAGCGTCCGCTACGGCAATGATCCTTGCCTCCTCGGGAATGTCGATACCGGACAGGCCGTCGGGATATCCCTTGCCGTCGTAGCGTTCGTGATGCCAGCGCGCGCCGATGGCGAGCTTGGGCCGTTCCCGGATGTTCCTGAGGATGCGGTCGCCCTTGACGCAGTGGTCTTTGATCAGGGCGTACTCTTCATCGGTGAGCCTGGCCGGCTTGTTGATGACCGCGTCCGGAACACCGATTTTGCCCACGTCATGCAGAAGTCCCATCATGTAAATTTCATCCTGCTGCTTCAGGCTGTATCCGTACCTTTTGGCAATTTCCCTGGAATACTTCGCCACGCGGCTGGAATGACCGTTAGTATAGGTATCCTTTGCGTCGATGGCCTCCGCCAGCGTCTGCACCACGCGCAGCGAGAGGTTTTCGTTTTCCTGGGTCTTGATATCCACTTCTTCAGCCAGGTTTTTCTGCAGCCGGTTCAGCTCGATGATGTGGCGCACACGAAGGGTCAGCACCTCCGGCACGAAGGGTTTTTTGATGAAATCCATCGCGCCGAGCGCCAGACCCTTCGTCTCTGATTCGGCGTTGTCGTCCGCAGTGAGGAAGATGACGGGGATCTCCTGTCCCGGCACCATCTCCTGCTTCAGCAGACGCATGGTTTCAAAGCCGTCCATCCCCGGCATGCGCACGTCCATGAGGATCAGATCCGGTTTGTTGTCTTTAATGTACTCCAGCAGCGCCGGCCCTGATTTCAGGGCGGTTACCCGCATATGCTGCTTACTCAGGATGGTTCCGGCCATCCTGAGGTTGGCAATGTTGTCATCCACCACAACGACCCAGTCGACGTCGTTTCGGGGATGCCCGGCTGAACCGCCTCCGCTCAGCTTCGCCCGCCGGACCTCTGAGGCAATATCCGTGACGGCCCCGTATTCAGTCCGCTTCCATTCGTCAATGAGCCTGAAAATCACGTGGCCTATGTCGGATTCCTGCACCTCCGGCAACAGCAGAAACACCTGGTTCGGCCCGCTTTCCATCATCATGTCGCTGGAACGCAGGGCCGTCTGGACTTTACGCCTGAATTGCGCCATGATTTCTTCACGTACAGCTTCGGAGGTATCCTTCGGCATTTCCACCGTGAACAGCACCTGGAACGCAATGCCGTGATAGCGGTCGAGGTACCGGAGCATGTGACGGTAGACATTGCCGAAAGCTTCTTTGCCCATCCACATGCCGTTGCTGGGTTCGTTGCATTCCTCCAGGGATGAGGCAATTTCCTCCAGGCTGCTCCTTTCCGCGGCCGTGCTGTCCTGACGGCGCTGTTCCTGCACAGCGAAGATTTCCCGCACAGTGGCCGTCAGCACAGCCGGCTCCAGCGGCTTACAGACCACACCCGCCACGCCCTTCGTCTGGCCTGCCAGTTCCCGATTGCCGGGATCCGCCATGAGGAGCACAGGGATATCGCCATTCACATGCTGCTTCAAAACGGAAACGGCCTCAACCCCGCCGAGCTCCCACAGGACATTGCCCAGCAGAATCAGATCAGGCTGGTTGTCCCGGAGAAAGTCCAGCAGCGCCTGCGCAGAATTGAAACCGGTCATTCGCATGCCCTGGGGGCACAGGATCTGCCCGACCTTCCGCAGGTTGATGACATCGCTGTCCGCAACGACAATCCAATTCATTGGTTTTGCCTCCCCTCAGTGTTTTCCCCGGCATCGGTCCGTTATGAATTGATTACAGGAGGGCTTCAGATCATCCGTTATCCCATGGCACAGGCTGCCGTTCTCATTCATGTGCTCCCGGATCATACTTCCAACCGCACAGGATCTCCGGACTTTCGCGCCTCCATTTCCGTCCGTCCTCTTCAACTGTTTTCAGGAATAACAGCCAGCTTTTTCCTTGTACACGAATTGTATCTGATTGGCTTGATGAACCGCGCCTGTTAACTTCAGCGCTTTAATTCAGCATATCATAGAATGGCCAGGATGAAAAGAAAAAATTGCAGAACTGCAATCATCCATTGCTGCAGCTCTGCAATCATCAGTCGGACAGAATGACAATGAAGAAATGGCAGGATCAATTGCAACGCCTGTCAGAGGCTCCAGTCAGCGCTCGCGGCCTGCAGCTGCGCCATGCGGCGGAAAATACTGTCCTTCCGCGCCAGAAGTTCTTTCGGGCTGCCTTCCTCGGCAATCGTTCCATCGGACAGTACCACAATTTTGTCCGCGCCGCTGACAGTCCGCATCCGATGGGCGATGACCATCACGGTTTTGTTCCGGATCAGCCGGGAGAGTGCTTCCTGGATGGCAGTCTCGTTTTCAACATCCAGACTGGCGCTGGCTTCGTCCAGCAGAATGATCGGCGCATCCTTCAGGAAAGCCCTGGCAATGGAGATACGCTGGCGCTCGCCGCCGGACAGTTCGCTGCCGTTTTCTCCGATGACCGTATCATATTTCTGCGGCAGCTTCAACGCGAATTCATCACAGTTGGCGAGCTTCGCGGCTGCCAGCACTTCCTCATCCGTGGCATCCTTTCTGCCGACGCGAATGTTTTCCAGGATGCTGTTGTTGAACAGGGTCACATCCTGAAACACAATGGAATACACGCTCAGTAGCGTTTCCGGATCGATGCGGGAGATATCCTGCCCGCCTACCGTGATCCGGCCCCGGGTGATATCCCAGAATCGTGCAGCAAGCCGCGATACGGTTGTTTTTCCGCCGCCGGAAGGGCCAACCAGCGCTGTGACCTGGCCCTGTTTTGCGGTAAAGGATACATTTCTCAGTACGCTCTTGTCCTGCTCATAGGAAAAACTGACGTTTTCAAAACTGATATCATATCCGTCCGGGTGGAACCCGGCAGAGCCAGTCTGAGCGGGACAATTCGCGATCTCATTCATCCGCCCGACAGGCACGGTCAGCAGGTTCAGCATCCCCAGATTGATGAGGTTGCCGCTCATAGGCTCATACAGACGGGAAGCTACCAGCAGGAAGGAGAAAAACTCCAGCACATTCAGACGGCCCTGCAGAAGCAGCGCACTCCCTGCTACGGCCACCGTTCCAATGCCGATTTTGAGGATCAGCTGGGCCGAAACGATGAAGGCGGCCTGCCCCAGTTCCGCACCGATTGCTTTCTTTTCCACATCGCCGATCCGGGTATCCAGCTCCTTCAGATAAGCATCTTCCGCGTTGCAGCTTTTCAGGTCGCGGGAGGTTTCGATGAATTCCTGAACCGCGTCATTCAGGCGAACTTTGGAGTCGGATTGCCGGCGGATGAAATGCGCCTGTACTTTTTTTGACGCAGCGACGATGAAAATGGCGATGGGAATCGGCCAGACAGCCGCCAGAGCCATTTCCCATTTGTAGAAGAACAGGCCAATACAGATCAGCACTGTGGAGATCAGGCTGCCGAAAAACTGCGGAATCTGGTGGGAAGACGCATGTTCAAGGGTTTCGGCATCCGCCATGATCGTGCTGGTCAGATCTGCCAGATCCTTCTTTCCAAAGAATGACAGAGGCAGCTTCCGCAGCTTCTCCGCCAGGGAAACGCGGCGCTTGCCGGATTCCATATAGGTTGAGAAGAACGTAGCATTGTATTGCCAGTAATTCGGAAGAAAAATCAAAATCAGGCAGGCGGCAGCAAAAAGCAGGTAATATAGCCACCGCCCGGCTGCAGTGCCGGCCAGGTAATCCCCGGTGAATGCAAACAACAGCCATACAGGCGTCATCAGGGCAATGTTTGCGAGAGTGACTGCCGCGATTGCTCTGAGCATATCCGCGGCGCCTTTTTCTGTCAGGGCAAACCGTTTCATCAGATACCGTTTCATACCGCTTCACCTACTTTCCATTGAACAGCCTTCTGGTATTCTGTCCACATGGCTGCGTAGAGTCCGTTCTTTTTCAGCAGATCATCATGCTTTCCCTGTTCCACCGGCATGCCGTCCTTCAGTACATAAATGCGGTCGGCGTTTCGGACCGTGGAGAGACGGTGAGCGATCATGATCACGGTCCGTCCCCTGGCCATCTCCCGGAAGGCAAGCTGTACCTGCGCTTCGCATTCCGGATCGGCGAATGCACTGGCCTCGTCCAGAATCACTACATCTGCTTCCTTCAGCATTGTACGGGCGATCGTTATGCGCTGCTGCTCGCCGCCCGAGAGATAGGTTCCCCGGCTGCCAAGTACCGTGCGGATCCCTTCCGGCAGGCGATCAATAATGTCCATACACTGGGCTTTTTTAAGGGCTTCCAGCATTTCATCCTCTGTAGCGTCCGGCTTTGCAATTCGCAGATTATCCGCGATAGAGCGTTTCAGCAGGCGGCTGTCCTGGAAAACATACGACACATGCTGCATCAGGATCTCTTTAGGAATCTGCCGGACATCCGTGCCGCCGATCAGCACCTGGCCTTCCTGTGGATCGAAGAACCGGGAGATCAGGCCGGCTGCAGTGGTTTTTCCGCTTCCCGACGGACCGACGATGGCTATGATCTCATTCCGGTCTGCTTTCAGTGAAAGATGAGAGACAGCCGGCGGTGCATCGGGGGTGTACCGGTAGGTGACGTCCTTCAGCTCGACGGATGCACCGCGGGGTTCCCGGCCCTGTTCTGCCTCCGGCAGGGGCTGAAGAGAGAGAATGATGTCCATCCTGTCCACAGCATCCTTCACCTTCATTTTGTTTTCACTCATGAACATCACTTTGGTCATGGTGGTGGCGATAGCCGGGGTGAAGATGACATAGAACAGGAAGTTCAGCAGGATATCCATCTGATAATTGTTCCCGCGGATCAGGAACAGGGTCAGACCGAGGATGAAGACGAAGGAACTGTGGATCAGCACAGTATATCCCACCATGGATTTGCGCATCATGCGGGTGTAGTGCATACAGAATTCACAGTAATCGTCGATGGACGCTTTGAACCGATGGAAGGAGAAAACGGTCTGCCCGAAGGTTTTAACCACCGGGATTCCCCGCACATACTCCACAGCCTCGTTGCTCATACGCTCCAGCGAGTTCTGGTATTGCCGGATGTCCTCCTGCATGGCCGGACCAGCCATCCGCATCATGGCGGCGAAGCTCAGCACAACCGGAATCAGGCAGGCAACGCCATAACGCCAGTCATACAGAAACAGCATGATCATCATGCAGACCGGCATGGCAATTGCTCCGGCCATATCCGGCAGGTTATGTGCCAGAAGGGTTTCGGTGGAGCCGGTCACTTCCGTCACGATCCGGCGGACCTTGCCGGAACCCATTTCATCCGCAAAGCTGACAGGCAGGCGGGCGATATGGCGCATCAGCGCCCTTTTCATATTGCTGGCTGTCCGGAACGCGCTGCCGTGGGAGCAGACCAGCCCGGCGACATAGACGAGCCAGGCCAGCACAGCAAACAGCACTGCCATCCATCCGTTGCGGACGATGCCGGTTGCCCGGGAGAAATCCGGCTGCACCTCCAGTACTTCCCGAATGATGCGCCAGATGCATACAAACGGGATCAGCGCGAGAACGCTGCTCAGGGCAGACAGGATCATCGACAGGAAGGTCAGCACCCGGAAACGGCCTGCGTATTCCATCAACCGCCCGAAGGCGGACGGCGAATTGTCCTGTTTCTTATTTTTCAATGGAGTTCCCTCACTTTCTGTCAGTTAACACACACTAGTTAGTGTTAACTAACCCTATTTTATGCATATCGCCTGCCCAAAAAGGGGCAGGCGGTATCATCTCTTCCGATGTAAATTCAAAAGCCGAACAGCGATCTCCATCCCGGCAGGAAGAAAGCTTCCACCGTTTCCAGGCACCGCAGCGCTTCATCCGGGGAATACCGGTGGATCACGGGCTCAAACAAAGCGGTCACATAGGCACTGTAAAGGAGGTGCAGCTCCATCGGACTGATCTCCCGGACAGCCAGTCCTTTCTCCCGCAGGACGGGAAGATACTGCAGCGTCTGCTCCTGCGCGGCCTGGGTCAGATCGTGCAGGAAGTTCTCGTACTTCGTGCCTGCGGAGCAGGTCAGCAGCAGATGGTAATCATCCACGCGGGGATAGACAACTTCCCGCATCATGTCGATCCAGGAATCCTGCCATTGAAGGTTTCCTTCCTGCTGCACAGCCGTCAGATACCTGGCCAGATGATCATTCATCCAGGCATTCAGGCGCCCGATGGCCGGCGCGACCAGAAGATCGAACAGATCAGCCTTGTCACGGCAATGCCGGTAGAGCCCTGCTGCTGTGATGCCGCACCGTTCACCGATCCGGCGCATGGAGGCTTTTTCAAACCCGTACTCGAGGAACTCGTCTCCGGCGGCGGCCAGGACCCTGGCATGGCTGGCGGTTTTATCCTTTGGCATAGGTTTCCTCCTGCAGTACACATCGTTAGCTAACATCATTAACTATAAACCATTCTTCCATACCTGTCAAGAATAAATTGCTAAAAAATGCCAGAAAAATGATGACAGGAGCCGGAATGACACCTGCCATCACATTTATAAAGATCCCCCGAATCGCGGAATGATCTGCCGGATTATTTTTCACAGGTAAAGGTCGGCCCGGGATAACCGAAAGAAGGCTTCATTTTCTGCCTGTCAGCAGGGCGGAGCCGGACAGCCCCATCCAGGCGGCCTCTGATTTCTTCATGAAGCGACCATCGGTGGTGCCGATCAGCTCCACCTGCTGAAACCCCATATCCCGGAGCTTCCGGACAAAGGACTGCATATCGCCGTACTTGGATTTGGAGAAGATGTCATGCAGGGCAAAGATACCGCCTTTTTTCAGCGTCCGTAAAGTCTCCAGCAGGTATTGCTGCCGGTCGCCGGGGATGTTGTGGTATACGTAGTTGCTGACCACGGCGTCAAAGCTTTCATTCGGGAAGTCCAGACGGACGGCATCGCCCTGCCGGAAAGAAATGCGGGTCACGCCTTCCGCTTTGGCATTGCTTTCGCACAGCGCTTTACTGAAAGAGGCATACTCTTTGCCCCAGCGATCGATGCCGATGATCTCCGCCTGTGGATTGCGCCTGCCGACGGCAATGGCCAGCGCACCGCTGCCGCAGCCTACATCCAGGCATTTATCACCCTCCCGGAGCTTTACCTGCGCAGCTACACCTTCAATGATCTGCCTGGACATCTGCCGTTTGCCGTTGTAGTCAAAAGCCCGGTACATGCAAAAGGCCCAGATGGTTATTCCACAGAAGATTACGGCCAGTACGGCAAAAGCGACGGTCAGCACCGTCCGCAGCGTGCCGGTCGGCAGCAAACGGACAGCCAGGGCGGCCGCAATGCAGCCCAGAGCGACAAACAGGAAGGAACAGACCATTCCCTTGGGCATCCAGTTCTTATAATCAGGTTTCACGCAAAAGCCCCCTTCATCGTTCAATATTTCCTGATTTCCTGGCCAGTACCGTCATCCACGGCTTCGCAGGATGATGGCTGCTGCTGATTTCCGTGAAACCTGCAGCCCGGAGCGCTGACGCGATTTCTTCTGCTGTGTAGCAGCGCATGCCGTCGATGATTTTTTTATACTTTTTACCGGCGGCATCCAGGCCATCCGATTCGTTGCAGACCAGGAAAACGCCGCCCGGCCTGAGCACCTTCGCCACCTGTGCAAAGCACTTCTCCAGCCCCGGCCAGAAGTACACTGTTTCGAAGGCGGTGGCCAGATCAAAGGCACCGGAGGGCAGACACAGATCTGACACATCCCCCTGCCGTACGGTGCAGCGTCCTTCGGCGATGGCAGCCTGGTTGTATGCCTTTGCCTTTTCCACAGACAAGCCGGAATAGTCGATGGCTGTCACATGCGCTTTCGGAAATTTTTTCAGCAGCTCGCCGGCGTTGCGTCCTCCGCCGCAGCCAAGGTCAACGGCATTTTCCGGGACAAAGGAAGGCAGATGAGAAAAGCCCCAGTCCGCCATTTCCGCGTGCCCTGAGTTCATGCCGCTGAGCATCATCTTTCCCAGGAAGCCTTCCGGCTTTCTTGTCTGGCTGACAAACTTTCTGAACAGCCCCATTCTGACACCTCGATTCTCAGATTCGCTTCGCACGATGATCATTTTTCAGGCATTGAAAAAGGAATTTATCCGCGTTCATTTTCCAGATTCTTTGATCATCTACGAAATTAGATATGGCTAACTATCGGATATAAAAAAGATCTGACCGGATCCGGCAGAATGTCTTCTGGTATCCAACGGAGATCAATTCCATGCATTCCATACTTCACCATAGGAGTTAGACAAAACTTACGAAAGCTATTATATGTGAACGGTTGCAAATTGCAAGCTTTTTTCGTGTATAGTCAATAACCGGCAAAAAAAGATTACCGCACAGGTGCGGTAATCTTTGAGCGGTGAATGAATTGGCCATTAAGCATCAGAGGGTTCCGGATCCCCGGCTTCCACTGTGATGCTCTGCTCCTGCATTTCCTTTTCCGCGATCAGGTCCTCAATGGTTTCCTTTGTCCGCATGAGCTCTTCCACGGACATTGTTTCATAATTCGACCCGCGCGGTTTAATATCCATTCCGCGGCCGCGCAGAAAGCTGTCAACTTTCTCCTCGTTTTTCTTATAGAGGTAAAAGCCCACAGCACTGACACCCACACCAATCAGAATTCCTTTTACCAGATTGTTCCCGGCTAACATGTTCATACCTCCTCATGGTTTGTTTTTATTTCCAGGCGATAACCGCCCTGAAAAGACTTTACCTGGCCAGAATTTCGCTGCCGCGGCGGAGCATTTTACCGGCAAAATCCACGCCGTTTTTCTTTTCCTGCAGGGGAATCAGGGTTGCGGACCGGCTGCCGGGCCGGACGAGATAAACCTGTTCCCTGGGAGCTTTCGGGACCAGGTGCCTTCCAAAGGTTACGATCCACGCCAGAAGGCTCGCCTGGAAGGTGTTCGTTTTGCCGATTGAGTTGATCAGATAGATGATCGACATCACTTCCGGATCAAAACTGCCTCTGAGCTGTAATTCCTGATAGCCATGTTCCACAACCGCAGCAAGCGTTGCTCCTGTGGACAGCCAGCCGCTGATTCCGGCAAGCTGCGCTCCTGTCAGCTTCAGAAGTCCGTCCAGGCCGATCAGCGCTAATGCCAGCCCGCCTGTGGGAGCCATGGAAAACCCTTTTTCCTCTGAATGCCTGATGTGCAGGAGCTCTGTTTTCTTTTCACAGGCATAGACGGCTGCCATTTGTATAATCAGTTTATCCTGGGTGATTTCATCCGGATTATATTCGATCAGCAGGGTTTGAATCTTCGGATTATAAGTACACCGGCGTACCCCGGTTACATTCCGGAATATCCGTTCTGATCTGATTGGTTTTTCGATCTGTACCCGCAGCCGGCCGGGGATAGCATGCAGAATTTCAAAATGCAAAGCACCTCTTTCATCTCTCACAGGTACCACCTCCCGTTCTCTTTCAGGAATCCAGCGGAGGGAAGAACAACAGTCTCAGGGAGTTTCCCACCACCAGAATTGTGGACATATTATGCAGCAGCGCACTCATCATGACAGAGATATTGCTTGATGCGCCAAGAATCAGGCCGACGGTGTTGATGCCTACCACCATCGCGAAGTTCTGCCTGACAATACGCATGGTTTCCCTGGAAAGCCGGCGCATTTCGAAAATGGTCATCGGATCATCCCGGCTGATGACGACATCGCTGGTTTCAATCGCAATATCCGTTGATTTGCTTCCAAGGGAGATTCCGACATCTGCATAGGCGAGCGCCGGAGCGTCATTGATCCCGTCGCCAACCATCACGACACCATTTCCGCGGGTTTGCAGCTTCAGGACAGCTTCTGCCTTTTGCTCCGGAAGAAGCTGCGCCTGATATCCATCCGCTCCGATCAGCTCAGCGACCAGCCTTGCCTGGGAATCCATATCACCGGTCAGGAGTTCGATATCGCCGACACCGTCATACCGAAGGCTGTTGACTGTCCGGCGGACATTATCCCTGGGACTGTCCATGGCAAAAAGGACACTGATGATCTCATTGCCGGCACCGACATAATTCGCAATTGCACTGCCCGGATCAGGCAGCGGGTGATCCGTATGCACGCCGTTTTCCTGCATATACTTCAGGTTGCCGACACGGATGGTTCTGCCGTCCACAACGGTCCGGCTGCCCCGGGATACTTCGGTCACCACTTCGTCATGAGCCGGAATCCTTGCGCCTTTTTCCAATCCGTAGGCCAGGATTGCTCCTGCAAGGGGATGGCTGCTGGTCTCCTCTGCCGCCATCGCCAGGGATAGCGCAGCTTTCTCATCCAGGCGATCTGTCAGCATCTGCATCGAAACGATCCTGGGTTTTCCTTCGGTGATGGTTCCCGTTTTATCCAGCAGTACAGTATTGGCTTCACTCATCTGTTCAATATAAGCGCCGCCTTTAATCAGGATGCCTTGCTTGACCGCGGAATTGATCGCCGCCGAAAATGCGGTCGCTGTCGAAAGCTTAATTCCGCAGGAATAATCGATAACAAGCATCTTTAAAGCTTTTTGCGGACTTCGGGTTACCAGCCCTACCGCCAGGCTCAGCAGGAAGTTGAGCGGAACCAGATAATTGGAGAACCGGTCCGCATAGCGCTGGATCGGGGCTTTTTTCAGCTCGCTGGCTTCCACCATGCCAACGATACGGGATACAACCGTCTGATCGCCGACCTTCGCCGCACGAATCCGGAGATTGCCGTTTTTTACAACCGTACCGGCAAATACCTGGCTGTTTTCATGGCGTTCCGCAGGAATAAATTCGCCTGTAATTGCGCTTTGGTCTACAACAGCCGATCCGGATGAAACGACGCCGTCTACCAGAATCTTTTCCCCCGTGTGCACCTCGATCATATCCCCGGGCTTTGCCTGAGCGACCGGGCAACGGGTCAGGCTGCCGTCATGATTTACTTTCCAGACGTTTCCATCTTCCACGGAAAGCATTTTCTTAATGGATGAACGCGTTTTTTCAATCGTATAGGATGTCATCATTTCCGCCAGATCTGAAAGCGCCAGGATCATCAGGGCGGAGTTGGCGTTTCCCAGCAGCAGACTGGCGACAATGGACGTTACGGTCAGAAAATCTGCATTCGGGCGCATATCCTTCCGGATACCATCCATCGCGCTTCTGGCAATCGGGACAGATAAACCCAGGCTGGCCAATGCCTGGACAGATGTAAGCTTTCCCAGCGTGCCTGCTGCCGGGACTGCTTTAAAGACAAAGTTTCCGAGCACCAGCGCCCCGGCGTTGACGGCCAGCCGTTTGCCCAATGTGCGGACCGGCATGGACAGCTCAGCAGTTTCTTCCTGTTTGGAAGAATGGCGGCTGCGGTAAACGGCCATCGCATATTTCTGAATGACCATGTTTGCTCTTTCCAGCATGGAGGAAGCATCCAGCATAGAGGAATTATATTCCAGCAAAATGCCGCTCGTCGGCACTGTGAGCCGGATACGGTGCACACCCGGGATTTCAGCCAGTTCCTGCGCAAGTTCCCGCTGCTCCGTTTGCATGAATTCCAGTCCGGGCACCACCAGGCGCAGACGTCCCGGAAGACTGTGAGCAATGCGGGCTTTCATCCAATCTCTGATTGATTCACGTTTCAGCATCATTCTGACTTTCTTTCTGTTTTTTGGGGATGATGGCATTGCGGTATCTGAAGGATAAGACGCTGCCGGACCAGGGAGGCAATCTTCCTTTCTTCCTTTATCCCCGATATTTCGATTTCCCGTGCGACACCGATTCCTGTGTCTGCTGCGATGTCAATCCATCTGAGAATCTGCGGGGCAGTGCAGACTGCCTGATCATAGAGCACCAGTACGGTACCGATCCGGGGATTCAGCCGGACAGTATGAATTCCCGGAAGAATCTTCAGGACATCTTCCGCATAATGGAGATAGGGCCTGGCCGAATCGGGAAGAAGCATATATCGGGGGAACAGAATCCGGAGCCGGCCCGGCAGGTCACTTTCCACCTTCGGCTTCAGGCTGCACCTGAGGATGTTCTCCCGAATACTAATCATGACGGTTCCTGCTGAAAATACTGGAAGCCCACCAGAGCAGGGTGATTCCCCCCGGCAGTACAGCTCCGTGAATCATCAGGCTTCGGACAGCTGCAATACTGACAACGGCACCTGCCAGCATGCGCGCATCCAGCCAGCCGTTTGTTG